>Ga0256405_10000761_pt1 | contig 100543 bp, 122 predicted proteins | sample RumenRJG_02DNA_FD_189096 | JGI IMG/M metagenome (GOLD analysis project Ga0256405, IMG submission 189096) | Bovine rumen microbial communities from Lethbridge, Alberta, Canada - RJG_02 | ecosystem: Host-associated > Mammals > Digestive system > Stomach > Rumen | place: Canada: Alberta...
AGCAGGGCGAGAAGCAGATTGCCCAGCAGAACAAGTTCCACGCTCTGGCCAAGGGTGTCTCCATCTTCTACAACCGCATCAGCGCCATCGGCGCCAGCGCAGAGGATCAGGCCCTCTTCAAGAGCCTCGTCTCCTTCGTTCGCGGTCAGCACCGCTACGGCACCGTTCGCGGCTACCTCCAGAGCAAGTGCGCCACCGTCAACGAGGACCTCACTCAGGTGAAGATTGTCTATCGCGACCACGAGGAGACCATCAACGTCAGCTTCCAGGCTCGCGGCGTAGTCACTCGCCCCAACGACGAGCCCGACTTCAGCGGCGACAATTCCGGAACTACGGACAATTCTGGATCTACGGATTCAGGGAATGGCGGATCTACGGAGAATCCCAGCGCAGGCGGCAGCTTCACGATCGCTGCAGGGGTAGGCGCAGACGGTGGTGGTAGCGTCACCATCAAGAAGAACGGTGCTGCCGTAGAGGGTGGCTCTGTCGAGGCAACGGGTAGCGACACGGTGGTACTCCAGGCCGTTCCCGAGAACGAGAACTTCCAGTTCATGAGCTGGAGTGACGGCAACAGCCAGAACCCCCGCACCATTCAGCCCAGCGCTGACATGAACGTCACGGCCAACTTCCTCGACCTCTCGAAGATTTGACCTGAGCCATGAAGCGTCGTTTGGCCTTCCTGTCATGGGGCGCGGCAGTCCTTTTCGGGGCTGCCGCCCTCTTCCTTCCTCCCCAGGGAGAGATTGACCACACCGTGCTGCTGCTCTGCGCGCAGTTCCTGCTCTTCGCCGCCACACTCCTCGGCGTTGACGGCTACTATGACAAGATGCGTGACCTGATTAAAAAATAGACCCCGAAGGAGGTCGAATAACTTAGGATAGGGGCTTGCCCCTATCGATGGGATGACCCACCACCCATAATTATTAGCCCCTTACAGGGGCGTGGGAATAGAGGCGATCCATTCCCCCAGGGGCAAGCCCCTGGTCTAGTTTATACGACCCTTTCAGGGTCCTTGAATTAACTTTTACCACTATGAAACTAAGCGAACATTTTACCCTCGAAGAAATGCTTCACAGCGAGACCGCTGAGAAGAAGCATATAGAAAACCGCATTAACGCGGTCGAAGTGAACAACCTCGTGCGTCTGTGCACCAAGGTGCTGGAACCGCTCCGTGAGCACTTCCACCAGCCGATACACATCAACTCCGGCTTCCGCTGTCAGGCAGTGAACGCCGCCGTGGGTGGAGCAAAGAACAGTTACCACACCAGAGGCCGCGCCGTTGACATCCCGATGCATCCCGGCTGGCTCGCCTACATCAGAGACCATCTGCCGCATACAGAGTTGATTAACGAAGGGAGTTGGATACATGTAGCCCTTTAGGCTTAATACCCCCTTCGTTTCCCCCGTTCTCGGGGGACAGAAACTATCCCGATAAACGGGAAACGCTCAAAGGATACATGTTGCCCTCTAAGGAAATGGCCCCCAAATCGGAGGCCATTTCTCATTTATATTTCCTTCTGGATTCTCGCATTTCCGCATTTTCGCATTTTTGCAAACCTGTCGTTCCCTAAGAAAAGTTGAATCATTCTCTCTTAACCCTTGTTTTGGTTGAATGGGTTCTGTGGAGAGCCGTTCAATCAAATTCAGGGTTTGTCTTTTACTAAAACAGTTGACAGATTACTGACATGGTTGACAATCTAACCATTTTCTTGACAAAACACGCTCCCACCCCGACTGACGGTTCTCACTTCTCTCCTGACGCTATTTTGACTTTCCCGTAGGCTCGGAATTTTTCTCCCGTGGGCGCGCAAGATTTTCCCAACGGAGACGCTGCGACAACATCATCTGCTGTCCGCCGCCGAAATTTTGACAAAGCTCTGCGCACTAATACACGGAATCAAAAAGCCCGCTGAAATCAGCAGGCTTCTGAGAGCGGAGAGAGAGGGAGATTCGGAATGAGAACGGATGATGAACGATGATGACAAATGTCTTTGTTTTCAAGGAGTTACGAATACTCCACAAATCATTTTTTCTCAAATTTCATCTTCCTAAATCCCTTCGGCGGAACCTCTTGGCTATCTCAATTATTTGTTATACCTTCGCCTCCGAAATCAGTTGGAACCTCTATGGAACCATCGTTTTCACGGACAAAGGTAAGCAAAATTGTTGAGATACGCAAATGATACAAATCAAATTTTCAATGAGGCCGTACATTAAAGGGAGTACAGGTCAGGTGGGTATAAAGGTCAGATGGAATCAAAGCAAGTCTGAGGTTTCATTCTTTACCAACGTTTGGGCAGAGCCTGACAAATGGGATTCAGACTTATTGAGAGCCAAGAAAGGTACTACTCACTATGTGCGTGATATGAAGTTTACCTATCTGGAGATAAATGAAGCCATAGCCGAGTATCGTCAGGAGATAGAAGGTGTATTTGATAAATGCGCACTAAAAAACAGTGTTCCCACAGTTGACGAGTTAAAGACAATGGTTAACTATGCCCTTGGTCGTGTTGATGCCCAAGCAACCCACCCTATTGCCGTTCAGAAGAAAAAGACGTTTAAGGAAATGATTGACTTGTTTCTGGAAGAGTGTGGTCGAGAAAAGAATTGGGATGACCAGGCAAGGGAAAAATACACCCAAGCGTTTCAACACATTACCAAGGCTAATCCCAAGATTCGTCCAGATAAAATCACATTGGAACACATGTATAAACTCCGTGACTGGTATATCAAGAACGAATACCGTAATCGCACTATCAACAAACAGGTGACGATGTTGAAAGGGTTTCTGAAATGGCTCAACACAAGGGAAGGCTATGAAGTGCCAGCAACAGTGCTTAACTTTGAAACCAACCTGAAGGTGTTACCAAAGACGGTTACGTTCCTTCACTATGACGAGTTGCTCCACTTTGCACATTTCCAATTTGAGAAGGATGAAAGCGGTCGTCTCTCTCGCGCCCGCGATTTCTGGTGCTTCATGGCATTCACGTCCTTGCGCGTATCTGATCTTAAAAGATTGAAGGCAGTACACATCCATGACGGACGTATTGAAATGTATGCAAAGAAAACTGGCGAGCACCTGACCATACCTTTGACAGAGGAAGCACAACGTATATTAGAGAAGTATAAAGGAGAAGTAAAGGGTGAAGATCTTGTATTCGACATTCAAAGTCCTCAAAAATTGAATGATGCCGTCAAAGATGCTGCCAAAGCAGCAGGTATTGACAGAACTATCATTGAGGTCTATTACATCGGGACGGAACGCCGGGAAGAATCCAACAAGTTCTGTGACATCATTTCCAATCACGATGCGCGACGCACCTTTGTCTCATGCTCGTTGGCAATGGGAATTCCTGCTGAAACCGTAATGAAGTGTACCGGTCATAAATCTTACAACACCATGAAACCATACATTGAAACTGCTACAGAAACAGCTGCACTCGAAATGGAGAAGTGGAACAAGAACCAATACAGAAGTAAAATCATTAACCTGCTAGATGATGTTGACGAGGCTTTTTTGAAGTCACTGCTTGCAGACATTCAGCAGAAACTGGTCAAAACAGGATAGATTATGTTAAAAACAACATATCATTGGCATTTTAACCGTATAACTCTTGGCTGTTTCAATATTCTTTTGTAACTTTGCAACTGATAAGATATTATACTTATCCTTCAGAATATGGTAGAAACAAATAATATATTATCTGTTCTTGATGGTTATACACTCAGCAATCCTGATGATATTGCCAGAGAGATTGCTGATGCCTTCCGCAAACGTCGCATTGAGAAGAATCTTACACGCGAGCAGGTGGCCGAACAGTCGGGAGTAGCCGTTAGCAATATCGTCAGGTTTGAACAGAAGGGACTGATTTCTCTTAAAAACCTCATTGGCATTGCAATTGCAATGGGCTACACGTCAGAGATAAAAAGCCTGTTCGACCAGCCTAAATATTCCACGATGGAAGAACTTACACAAATTCGCAAGAACCAAAACAAAAAAAAGGCGCATAAGGTATGATGAAGATTGAACTGCTCAACGTGAAATATCACGACCGTATAGTGGGTATGCTCTCGCTGACCCCCGATAACAAGCTTTGTGCCTTTGAGTACGACAGGTCGTGGTTGGCCGATGGCTTTAGCATTTCCCCATTGGAACTGCCACTACGTCCAGGTTTGTTCTTGGCGAAGCCCTCACCTTTCTTTGGCAATTTCGGCATCTTTGAAGACAGCCTGCCTGATGGCTATGGACGTTATTTGCTTCACAAGTTGCTACAGAAGGAAGGTATAGACGACTTCAACCTGTCTGCGCTTGACCGTCTGAGCATTGTCGGCAGCGGTGGGATGGGAGCATTGACCTACCACCCGGAAACAGTTATTCATAAAGGCAATGAGACAACGGACTTTGACCTGCTGCAAGAGAAAGCATTAGAGGTACTGAAGGAGCAACAGGACACAGACGCAGGGCTACTACTATATAATAGTGGCAATAGCGGTGGTGCCCGTCCAAAAGCCGTATTTTCTGACGATGAAGGCCACTGGCTTGTAAAGTTTCGTCACACATACGATCCACAAGACATGGGGCAGCAGGAGTATCACTACAATGAGGTGGCCAGGCAATGCGGTATCAGTGTGCCAGACTTCAAGCTGATAAACGGACGCTATTTCGCTTCTCGCCGATTCGACATAGATGTTGAAGGCAACAGAATCCATACCGCCACGGCTGGAGGACTGCTCTGCATTTCGCTCTCCAACCCTGTCCTCGACTATAGCAATCTGCTTGCACTGACAGGCTATCTTACACAGAATGCGATGGACGTAGAGGAAATGTACAGACGCATGGTATTCAACTATCTTACCGACAACAAGGACGATCACTGCAAGAATTTCAGTTTCCTGGTCACACGAAGTGATAATAGCTGGAAGTGGCAACTCGCACCTGCATACGACCTCACCCTATGCACAGAAGGGTACAACGGCGAACATGCTACCTCCGTCAACGGCACAGGACATCCTTCCGTCCATGATTTTGTTGCCATAGGAGCCAAGATTAAGATGAAGGAGCAACGATGCAGGGAGATTATCGATGAAGTAAGAGACAACTGTCACGATCTTACTCGATATACTATCAAGATGTAGTCTACCCTACTTACACGCCATAGCTATGCACTGTACCCTATAGGTATGGTGCTTTTTTATTGAGTTTTTACTAAGATTTTTACTGAAAACTAAAAAAAATTTATTGAGACCACAGTTTCTTTTTATTGAGTTTATTGAGTCTTGTACAGTTTACAGAATAGCCGTTCCTTTGCACCGCTAAAATGAAGTAAAACCAAAACAGTTATAGATATGGAACAGCAATTTTTAATTAACATGAGCCAAGACGAGTTCTTCGAGAGGCTGAAGGAATGTTTTGCAGAAGCATTGTTCGCTCCAGAGCCAAACGAAGGTGTAAAGGTGAAGAAACATTATGTGTATGGCCTACAAGGATTATGTGACTTGTTCGGGTGTAGTACGGCAACTGCTTCGCGTATAAAAAAGAGCGGTGTGATTGATGCTGCTATCAGTCAGGTTGGCAACACTATAGTAGTTGATGCAGATTTGGCAGTAGACCTTCTTAAAATAAAGAAGCGTACAGGCTATCTTCACGGGCACTCTCGCAAGTAGAATACAATCAACAATAGGTGTATTATGAATATGAAAATCGGCGGAAAGATGCTATTACTTCTCACTAGTGCTGCCCTGGAATTGGGAGTACGCTATATAACTGGGAATCAAAGGAGCAAAAATAACATAAAAGAGAATGAAAACAAGGCGACACAAAAAGAGAAATACTATCAAGTGCGATGTGAAGCTAACACTAAATTTGAGGCAGCAAAAACACGATTTCAATCACAGCTAAAGAATATAGAATGTTCTTGTGACATCTTACGCAACTTTGGTAAGGAAAGAGCTGCCGCAGACCGTTACCATGCCAATGCTATGACTGACGTGGAAAAGGCGCGAATGATGTTTGAGCTTAAACGAGAGTTCAAAGACATTATCCGTGAAGAGAGAATGACTGCCGAAGGTCAACAGCCCGACGAGAGCGTAGTTGAAGAAGAATTGGACGAGGTTTGGGAGGATTTCAATGATGCTGTCTATAACCATACAAACGAGTCTTTTACATGGCTATTAGGTAATGTCATAAAGGCTGGTAGCATAAATGGCTTAATAGGACAAAAAGGTATTGGCAAGACACTGTGTTTAATGACCATTATGAATTGTATTGCCAAAGGCATACCCTTCGACTTGTTTGTTTCAGATCCAAGCAAACCATACAGCCTCCCTCCACAAAAGGTGTTTTTGTATGACTTGGAAATGCTGTATGAAGATTTGAGCGAGAGGAATGGAAAGCATGGCTATGAGTTCACCAACATCAAGCGTATTGGCAGGATGTATAATGTTAAAGGCTGGCTCCGCAGTGTAAGGAAAAAAGCAGAGAGTCTCACAGAAGATGCAACTTTTGTTCTTGACAACGTGACGAGGCTTAATGATGACGTGACGCAGCCTTCAGTGGGTAAGAGACTTTTTGATGGCGTAAAAGAGATTAGAGACGAGGCGAAAGCCAAGGGTGTAAAGTTGACTTTCATCATGGTTGCTCATACGACAAACGACCTAGACGAATGGAAGCCGCTAACCCTTAAAGATGTTGCAGTTTCGGACAGCTTTACAACGGGATTAGATAGCATTTCATTCATCGGCAAGACCAGATATGAAAATATAGTTATGTTCAAGGTCAATAATCAGAGGCATAGCCGTACCTCAGACCAGGTAGCTCTCCTAAAACGGGTTGAAAAGCCGTTCTTGGGTTGCGAGATTGAAGGTTACTACAAAGAGGCTGACGTAAGACCTCATAAGGATGGCAAGACTACCTTATACACGGCCAAAAAAGAAAGGATTGATAACCTTGCTGATGTTGAAGAACCGAAAATTAAGGGTTGGCCTCTAAGCAAAATACTTGAACTTCAAAAAGAGTATGAAGCATGTAAAAGCTTACGCAAGCTAGAAAAGGAATATGGTTTGTCTGCCCAAGAATTAGGTAGAAAGTTGAACGCTCTGAAAAAGTACCTTGCGTCAAAAGAGACTGACGAGGAAGGAGAAGCTGAATAAGCTGCTCCTTTTTTGAGCATAATAAACGGAGGATGAGCTGAGATTACTGTTGAGAAATAGCTCATCCTCCTACCAGCCACATTAGGACTGGTTCACCTTTTTAATTCAAGCTTATGCGCCTCTTGTTGTTCTGGTTATGTTTTGCGCAGTTTTAGTACGCATCGGAGCCATCACCGTATTCTGAATCATAGTTGAACTCGTCGCTTAATCCTGATACTCTCATTTCCCGTGCGCTACCAGCCAAGATGTGACATTGATGTTGCAACTGAACGACTTTCACAGTTGGCTTGCTATAATCTTTCTTCATACTGTTGTTATTTAATGATTTTCTTTCCATTCACAATATAAACACCCTTGGGGAGAGCATCAAGGTCATCCCCGGCATACTGACCATTGACGGTATAGACTTTCTGGGGTATGCCAAACAGTTCTTCACCACCTACAATATCCTCAATAGCAGTAGTCACGCCGTCGATACTTAATGCTCTGGCCTTTGCTGCGTTAGGTGTTGCAGGCTCGAAATAGGCACGGAATCCTTTAATAGTTCCACCTGATGCAAGGGGTTTGATGGTATTTCCTTCAGTTAGATAATAAGAGCCGTCGGCAGGTTGAACTGGTTCAAGAGTACCAACAAAGTTATAATCGCCACCATTTACAAATATTTGGCCTTCTAAATCTTCTAATATGTAATAATAAGCGTTTATTTTATTTATCTCACTGGATGGCTTAATTAAAAACGGAATGCCTGCACTAATTGTTTCTCCGTTATTTATATCAACAGATGTGAAATATAAAGTACCATCTTCTATCTTTGATAGAGTTGCATAAGAACATTCTCCGATGTAATCTGACGCATTGGCAGCATTTATGGTAAAGGGCAAACAAGCAGTATTCCATTGGTTTTCTTTGAATGTTCGGTATATTTGTGGAGAACGATACGCATTTTTGTATTTATTATATTCGTAACTGTCACCATCCATCAAGTTAATAATAAAAGGACTAAATTCGTCAACTAAGATTCTTTTATCTCCTTCAGGGGTAGGATAAGGCACACAAGTAGTATAAAAGTGGCTGTTATACTGATAGGTATAGCGTTTACCTCCGTAGCCATCAGTATAATGATAGACAAACAATGTCGGGTCTTTTGTTTCTATAGTTACTGGTGTACCCTCATAATCATCTAAATCTGAATAATCAATACTTACAGGAGGAATCATCGTATAATCCTGAATGTCACTAGGCCATGTCATTGTTACATTTACAAATCCATCGGATAGTTCATTTCGTCCAAATTGTGAAGTTCTTACTCCCGTTATCGTTCCGTCAAGTTGCACACCTGGGAAACCTTTAATGGCTCCAGTATTACCTTCTGGATTACGAATAAGTCCAGTGCAACACATCGCGGCACTTGCGTCTTTTACAAAATTAAGGTCTCTATAAGTACAAGTTACAATAGCTTCATGTAAGGAGATTTCTGCGAAAGAATATTCTGGCAATTCTAAAAACTCTTTGATGTTATTGACGTGTATAGGTTGGTCAGAGACTGAACCTTCCTCTGCTTCTATCTTAAAATTCCGTATTCTGTTAATTGCTTCATAAGTATATAGACCCATATACACCTTAAATCGTATTTGAATACGATGCCCATTGTATCTGCTCAAATAAAAATATCTACTTTTAATATAGCCATTTGAAGTCTCATCAAATTCTGTTCCATCAATAACCTTCCAGTCAGAATCACCATCTTTTAGTTCTACAGTGAAAACTTTTTCATAAGACATACAATCATATTCATAACAGAAAGTGGCATTATGCCAATTAGATAAATCTATTACAGGAGATGTTAAGTTAGCGTACCCATTGATTTTACCCGAATTTGTGCGAACCCGCGTTATCGTTGCACAGCCTTCTGAATCCCAATGCCATGATTCGGGATGATTATTCGCAGGGAAACCTTCATCTACAACCGTGAAACTTCCCATCCCCTCTGCAAAAGTCTCTTCATAGATAACTTGTCTGTCATCAGCATGTGCCGCGATTCCAAGCAGCACAGCCATTCCTAAAAGTAAAATTCTTCTCATACGATTCTTGATTAAAACATGAACTGATAACTTTTTTGGTGCAAAGGTCGGCAGTTTTCCTGACTTGCAAAAATCACATAGTATGTGGAATACACCTATTTTATTATTATATAATAGAGGCTCCCATCAGTTATAACCTCATTTCTGATGTCTCGCAGTAACTAGTGGAGCATAGTAGTAATCAGTCCTGTGCCGCAAGGATGGGACACAAACTAGTTATGCCCAATGGATAACATCAAGAATGAGATTAAGAGATTAGTGAAAGAACTCCGGGACAATGGAGTTGGTGAAAACGAAATCAGAGAGCTATTCGAGGTAAAGAAACCACTCAGTAGACTCCTAGTGACACACGACAAAAGGATTGTATTGCCGGACTACAACAATCTGGAGATAAAGATGGAGCCGATACACAAGGCCGTCTATCTACTGTTCCTTAACCATCCTGAAGGCATACGCTTCAAGGAATTGCCAGACTATCGGGAAGAACTGGCTGGCATCTATCGGGCAATGAAGCTATCGACGCAGGCAAAAAAGAAGGTTGAGCGTAGCATCATTGACGTAACAGACCCCCTAAAGTCATCCATGAGTGAGAAATGTGTGAGAATCCGCTATGCTTTTCAAAAGGCGGTTGGTGCTGAGACGGCGAAGAACTATTATATCAATGGCGGTCGTGGGGAATATAAGCGGATTGAACTTAACAGGGAATTGGTGATATATGAGCAAAAAGAAAGCCCACCTGAATGATGGGCTATTCGTTTACTTCTTTACACTTTCAATATAAGGGTCTAAAACATTTTCTCTGTACTTCTTCATGGCAGCGGTTTCAGCAGCATCAAAGAACGCAGGTGCTTTTTCGAGTGCATCTTTAACTATATCTCCAGATTGTTTGATAGCATCGTCAAGATTGTTGAGACGTTGAAAAGCATTGTTTAAGAACTCGTCAACGGTTTTTGCTTCGGCTTCTCCATTTTGCAACAAATACCAATGTAATTGCCCACATTGTTCTTTAACCGTTTCAAGGGTGCTAACAGATGCGCTACCATCACTTTGAATATTCTTCATGGTTTGAATTTGGCCGTCCATATCATTCAGAAGATTTAAGATAACCTTCAGATAGTTTTCCATGTGGAATAGCTCTCTCTGTCTTATTGCCTCTGCTTTTGAATTACACCTTACTGGATTATTTTCTTTGTCATAGATTATTTGTTGAGCATTAAAACTATCCCAATTCATTATTAAATCAGTCATAACGTAATGAGACATCTTCCGAATGACAAGTGCCTCAGTAGCAATTTCAATCGCCCTGTCCTTATATGACATGGTGGGTACATTTGCCTCCTGTTTTGGGGCATCGTCTGTTTTAGTCTGATTTGTTTTGTTACCGCAGGCCATTATTGAAATGGCAACAAAACCGATTCCGATTATTTTATAAAATGTTCTCATATTTCAATAGTAATGTTCCATAGTGTAGCAACAGACTTAACAATTAGATGTGGCTGGTTCTACAGAAAACGAATTTTTCTCATAATTGTATATTTATCTCCTCATTCTCATTAGTTGGTCATTCTGTTGGTCATTTTGCCCTCTGGAGAAACCTTGCATATAGCCATCCAAGAAGCCCTCAGAATACAACGGACTGCTGCTACCTGCATAAATCCAATAACAATTAACGCATCTGTAGCCATCATTGTACCCTATTCTGTAGCCTTCAGAAACAGAACCGACACCATATTTGCGACGCTTTTCTGCAAGCTGTCTTTCCGCTGCTTCACGTTTAGGTCGATCCTTCTCCCATTGTATGCGTTTCTGTTCTGCTTCTCTTTCAGCGGTTATCGTCTCAGGTGATTTGACAACGGTAACGCCAGACCAATCTACATTTTTTAGCCATCTTATTTTCTTGACTAGTTCCTTTTCCGTGTCATATATTGTACCAGTCAACACAAGGCTGTCGGTATTGTTTAACACCTCTGGAGTTAAAAAGGAATTAAGTGTGCCTGGCTGTTCACAATGAATTGAAATGTTTGGATTAAATCCCTTTTCTCTTACTTTTAATTTCCCCCAAATACCTGTGCTATAATTTGACAACGACCCTTGGGGAACAACAAAACAAATATCGTTAAAATGCCAATATTCATCCTCTTTTGTATCTAATATCGGAGGTATAGTTCCCTCTAATTCAACAGTGCTAAATTTACCTCCTTCAACCGCAAATGCAGATTCAGCAATAAAGCGTATAGTTGCAGGGAGTGTTATATTCCTAATTCTCGAAGAATAAAAGGCCTGCCCGCCAATTTTTTCCACGCTCCTTAGATGTATTTCTGATAGTTTAGAGTCGGAAAAACAAAAAGGTGGAATAACTTTTAACTTATTAAAGGTCGCCGATCCCCATAAATTATCGAAACCAGGATGTTCATCTACTATCTCAACTGCATTTTCCAGATAGAAATTTCCATAATCTTTATTATATTTTTTGATATAGACCTCATTATTATTCAAAATATGCAATACATTGTAATCAAAGAATATATTATTGTGTTGTTTATTCACACTGAGATAAGACTTATCAGGAACAACCCAAATATCGACCATCACACCCCATCTAATATTGTCTAAAGCGCCACCACTCCTTTTACATAATATGGAATTATCATTCTTTTTGTCATAGAAAACTATTTTTAAGATGGATTTAGATTCATCACGATCTGGACGATCACCAAAGTTCATACCTAAAGAAGAATTTGCACTAATATAAATCGTATGTGACGCTTCGACATTGCCTCTTAAAAACAGTTCGATTGGGTATAGTTGTTCTTTGTTCTTTCCGCACTTGAACATTTTTAACAATGTGGTATAATACGGAACATTGAACTCACATTGCATGAATTTTTCCTTGCTTTTATCACTATAAGGATAGCAACTTCCATTATACACTGCATCTGATAGGTCAATCGTAGTGAATAGTTTACCCTGCAAAGCCAACATATCCTTTTCACCAACTTCGCCCACCACTTTTATCTTTTTTATGTCGGGATATTCCCATTTCTTTAGCATTTTTGCCAAAGAGCCTTTCTTACTTTCTATTATTATTGAATCACCGACAATAGTTTGTGCTGATAGAATATTATAACTAACAGCCAAGACAAACAAAACGATACTTAATCTTTTCATATTTAGTGTATGTATAATTACCAAAGAGCAGGAACATAACCTCTTCCAGCACAAGTTTGACAAGTTTCGTACTTAGTCTTGTTTGGATATTCCCATTTTTGTTGACCAGTACCATGACAGGTATTACATCTAACCATTTTTGTAGGCTGGGTATTGCCAGAACTTTGTCTTTCCTCGGCTACTTTTGCCCTGTTAGCCCTTGTTAGTTTCTGTTTCTCTGTAGTGATATTGATATTCTTTAGATACGATGACAGATTTTGCAACACGGCTCCAGTATCTTTATTCACCAAATAGAGGCCAACAGGAACGGCACAATAATGGTCTATCCAAGCATTCATAAAGAAACCAGGCTTGAAGATAGCCAACAGTCTCAAAGGTTTTCTATCTGACTTAATCGTGTTTAAGGTTGCTGCATCGCACTTGAAGGTATAGAGAGTAGTATAACTTTCATATTTAGCGCACCCTTGCTTGATTGGAATAATGATGTCCTTGATATAAAGATAGTCATAGGCTACGCTCTTGTGTAGCATATTCTGGTGAAAACCATTCTCAAACTTAAAACCTGTATCGGTAAGCGGCATAGACTTCCAATCTAACAGAACTGCAAACTTTTCATTTTTACCCGTTCCATCCACACAATAATCTCGAAATTTGTTGAGGACTTCATCTTTTTCTATCTTGAAGAAGTCTGTAACAGTTGACAAGGTACAGTCATTCAGTATTTCGCTATAAGAAGTCTGCCCGAAGGTCATTAGCGAAACACAGAATAATGATAGTGTTAGCAGTCGCTTCATATATAGTTTACCAGTTTAAGCCGGTATTGCTCCGACGGTTAACTGCCAGCAAGCCCAAACAGGCAAACTATGTTACTAAATTGTATATATACGAAAAGTGTGGGCCTCTTACATCACTCATCCCACACGTCTAGGTCTCGCATTACCTCTCTAGTCAGGACAAGCAATGCGAACACCCACACCGAATATGATTGTTTCTTTCACACCGATATATAGTATAACGATGCCACAGCCCAGAATCATACCCAGAGTGGTGTCACAGTTGCCTTTTTGACTAGAGATTCAGCCCTTGTTGACCTTACCTCATCTAAGTTGCGAGTTTAGACGTGTGTCAAATCAGCGTAGTAACACCAATCAGTATATATGCGTTCTGCCTATCCATACAAACGGTAGTGCAGTCTGCGACTGCAAAGGTAAGCAAAAAAAGTCAAATATCGTTCTCTTTGCTCTGAAAACACAGTAAATAAAGGCATTTTTAACTCCATTATGCACATTTGCGGTCTTTTGAGCAAAAAGAAAGGCACATCATTATTGACATGCCTCTCCTAATAGATTGGGAGTTTCTTATCCCATCCTCACGCAATCGAAGTACGACCGATTCATGTGGCTTGGGTCAATCTCAATCCCGTACTTACTCTTAAAGAGCTGTGCTAGCATAGGGTGTTCGCGGGTCTGACCAAGAGGAGGTGTTGAAGATGCTGTGCTTGTCTCAACAAACATCCCTTTCTCAATCTTCTGACTTTTGTTCTTGCAAGGAGCATTAGTGCTGTTCTTTGCCGAAATTTTCCAGAGTGCCATAATGATAATGTTTAAGTGAATAACTATGTTAAGCAGTAATCTCGCAGATTAACTGTTTTTTCTGCTGGTTGACAATCTCATTCCACAACCTAGAATTCTGGAGTTTGGAGGCTGGTATGTAGTCCTTGTATCTCTCGTAGAACTCAATGCCCTTCTCGTCATAGAGGCTGCAATTATAACGGTCGATGATTTCCTCCCAATTCCATTTGTCGGCATACTTTTCCAAAAGCTCATGTGTAAGTTCCAGGCTACTGTTCTCTGACAATTCAGCCCAGTTCCACTTGTCCTTGAATGCGTCGATAATAGCTTCTGTTAGTGTTTCCGTCTCAGCGTTTCTAGAAAACTTGTCCCAATCAATACGATTCTTGAATTTTTGAATCATCGGAATCGTCCAAAGAATGTTGGTATTCTCTGATACCTCATGCCAGTCTACCTTGTCCTGGTACTTTTCCAATAAGCTCTCAGACCAGTTGTAGTTTCCCGAAAGCTCTTTCCATGCTTCATCTGTGGAGATCTTCTGCATGAATTCATTACTTAATGCCTTTGTTGCCATAATACAAAATGATTAAATGTTATACTGTTTGTTACCTAGATAATGCAAAGGTAAAGTTTGCTTATGCCGAATGGAGGCACAACCTTTAATTTTTTACAAGCAGAACCCGATTTTTCTTGTTCCTTTTGCTTCAAGCCTCTCACTATCACAATAGGTGGACAGTTCTTCTATGATATTCTCAGGATCTCCATGAAGGATATTCCCAATGGTATAATGCCGGGCTATGTTCTCTATCTGACCACCGCTAAAATCATACTTAGCAGCCAATACCCTTGCTTCCTCTTCCTTCAGGACTGGTATCATTTCGCGCCACATGCTTATACGAGCTTCCACGGTTGGTTTCTCGAACTTGATTTTGTAAAGGAATCGACGCTCAAAGGCTTTATCCATGTTCTGTGCCAGGTTAGTTGTGGCAATGAGGATTCCATCAAGCGTTTCCATTTCCTGAAGGATAATGTTCTGGATAGAGTTTTCCATCTTGTCAACAGCCTTTTCAGCACTTTCTTGACGCTTACCAATAACTGCATCAGCCTCGTTGAATAGCAGTATGGGGGCAATGTTACTCTCCTTGACTTTTGCACGGTAATTGTCGAATACTTGCTTAATGTTCTTTTCACTCTCGCCCACCCACATGCTTTTTATCTGTGATATGTTGACTTGAAGAATGTCTCGCCCTGTCTGTCTAGCTAGTTGTAGCACGGTCTCGGTCTTGCCAGTTCCTGCGGATCCATAGAAAAGACAAGTAAACCCACAACGGAAGCCTGTCTCTTTCATTCTTGCATGAACTTGCTTATACTGTTCTTCGTCTAAGAGCTTGCCCAATTCGGTTATCTGAGAACCAATCTTCTCTCCGTAGAATAATTTTTTGGGGATAATATCTTCTGACCTGACCATATCACCACGTTTTCTATTCTGGGTCATGGAGGAAAGGCCAAGTTCGTCAAATAGTTCTCGCTTTGCCTCAGAAGTCATCCTCATCGAGTCTCTGTTTACGAATCCGTCCTCATTATTATGCTCTATCAGTTTTTCTTCAAACAGGATATGATCGCCATTATTTAATCTCTGTTTCAAGTAGGATTTATCATGCCTATATTCATAGAGGAATTCAACATCCCGGTATCTGATATTGTCATCATTGTTATTAACAAACAGATGAGAGAATAGAATCAACAACATTGTTTCATTTTCATCAAATTCATAGCTCTTAACTTTCTGAACAAATAGCAGTTGGTCGTTACAATTGAAAAGATGATGAATCTTCTCGACTGTTGCATCATATTTCAACTCTTTGCTTTCGCGCATATTGAAGATGTCCTCTAATTCTGCAAATAGTTCATGGCATGATAAGCCCGAACAGTCTTTGGGAACATACATTTCATCTTTCTTGAACGCCTCGATTACTTCAATTGGAACTCTATATGTTATGCTGTTGCTATCACGGCAGCACCTTACAAGTTCCCTCTTTTCCAACACGTCAATGTCTGACATGTATCGTAGAATCCTAGTGGTTCGGCAATCCAGGAACTTACCAAAGTCACTAATTGAAATGCTGGTGTCAGAACTGTTATCAATAAACAGTGCCATCATCACGCTCTGCTCCTTGGTAAGTTTCATCTTATCGGAAACATATTTAATATATCTGTCAGCCTTTCGGTAGAACTCGCTACTAAGTCCAGTACCCTTTGCTTTTTCCATAATCTGCTCTACAGCTGTGAGCAAATCCAATTTCTTTCCTGCTGCCATTTTCTTATGCCTTTTTTGTTCATGTGAATTATTATGGCACAAAGTTACGAGCGAGATATGCCGTTTAGGGGCATAGGTTGGAAAAATTTGGGGAAACGAATAAAAAAACGGTCTTTTTCTTTTCTATGGCATCTTTTTCAACCAGAGAAAGAATCTGATAAATATCGGTTTCATCCTCCCACCACATTTTCGCCACATCATCCACGAGAATGATATTAAAGCTACAATTTGCTAAAGACAGCCAGCCGTCAGCATCGAATTGAACATAATTAGACCAAAATGATCCATTCGGCAAATAATCATTCAGCTCTTCTGGATGCCACAGAAAGCCATGAGTTTTATATTCTGACAGTTCTTGCTCTAGCCAATTGTATTCAAGTTCGTCAGTTGCGCTTTCAAGACAGTCCTTTCTTACCAGAGAGAACACTTCGTTTTGTATTTCCTTCTTGGCATTGGTTAGTACGGTTAAAGGCTGACCTAACTCTATACCTATTTCATAGATAAAACTGCTAACATCCACTACAGGTTGACTTGACCTAACAAGCCATAAGCCAGGCTGGATGACCTTCTCAAATGAATCAACGATTTCCATACTATACAGTCTTTTTAAAGCAAAGATACTTTAGAGATATGCCATTTAGAGGCACATGATTCTACTTTTTGTCATCCACAAAAAAAAGGAGTTACAGCTATAGTGGCAGTAACTCCTAAGTCTCATTGAAATTGTCCGATTGTTAAGTGTTTCCCTGAATTATAGACCTAACATGTGGAAGTAATCTATTTAACTCTTCTATTATACAGTTTCTAGACATGGCCTTTTTTGATAACCATCTTCCTTTATGTGCTTTTCTTATATTCGGGTGTTCACATTCTGATAGTTCCATTGACAAATTAAACAACTCGGTAATATTTGACAACCTTGGTGAAGTAAAGAAAGTATATGTTTCGTTATACTTTTCTTCCTCAGTCATATTATTTTTTGGACGCACATATAATTCATATACATAATCATCTTCACAGGTCTTACAATGCCATACATTTACCGCAATTCTACTATCATTTAAAACAAAATACATTGAGGTATCACCAGCCTGATAAAGATTGCAAGACCAGCCTTCCCTACTATCATATAGTTCTTTTCTACTAGTAGAATCAGTATAATCAAGATATAGGCAATAAGTTCTCAGTTCTATCTTGTTGCTTCTATTACCATTAGATGTTTTCAGTAATATCCGAAAACTACTATTATCCCAGGAAGCCACTTTGGTTCCCATATATGACCACACTCCAGGATGCTTTGCAAAATGTAAATAGAACTTTTCGCCTATGTCATTACGCAGCAAATCTGTTTCATAGTTCTTTGAAACAGACTCAACGTAATCTTTAAGGATGGAATGGATACGTTCCTCTAAACCGTTTTTGTACTCATCGTCAGATAAATTGGGGACTAATAACGTATGGATTAATTCACGAACAGGCTCATTAGAATTGTATTTATCGTGGGTCAAATACATTCTCCAGTCATCCGCTGAGTCACAAAAGCTCCAATTGGATTTCTGTATTCCAAAATAGTGTACTCCAAACATTACTAATGACCTTCTAAAAAGGAAATCAGAAGAATCAAGAGAATTGCATAATGCGCCTTTATTTCCTCCAGTGAATATGGTTCTAAGAATAAGAGAATATTTATTGAAATTGATTTCATTCAAACAGTCATAGCCTTCCTCGTCTTTTAAGAAATCAAACATACATGAGATACTCCCCCTAAAGAAAACACTATTCTCCATTACTTGCATCAAAGGAAGTAGATATAAGTGTTTTCGTTCTGCTTTTATGTATTCTTCCCTAACTTGCTTGTTGTCAAACTTACCTAATATGTCTTTGTCTGATTTGCCCTGACCCAAGAAATCTAGAATCGAGCCATCCCCAATCATTTCAGATAGTTTTTGTATTGCTGATAAGATTCCTTTCAATTCTTTAAAACCTATACCTGTGTTTAGAACCAGGTTGCGAGTTATTCTCATTCTATCATAGAAATCCGCTACCTGTTCACCTCCGAGAATGACAATGGCATATAACAGCGGCAGTGTTCTTCCGTAGATTCCTTCACATAAAGACAAATGATAGACAGTGGTTTCATTATTGGAATCATTATCACCAAAAAACAATCCGCATTGATTTAAGTACTCTGATCTATATGTTAGGATATTCAAGGACTTTGACGCGAACTCAAAAAATTCCAGATCCATAAGTTTTAATCTTTCAATCCATACTAATGGAGGGAATTTCGCTTTATTGATATTATTCATAAGTGTTTCACGCACCTCATCAATATCTTGTTCAGCAGTCTTGTCAATATCTAAATATGCCAGCAATTCCTCAAACAGATATGGGTCATCTTCTCTCATTTTCTTTATCTGTTCTGACAAAATATCCGATTTAACAACCCAATATAAGGTTAGCAAATTGCAGAAACAATACAATTGTTCGTCATCTATTTCCTCTGGATGTGGCTGATTTCTATTTCTGTTGTTCCAAAAGAAAGATGTCCATTTGTTATCCATGTCATGTTGCCAGCTGGCAATACATAGAATCTGCTCTTTTTGTTTATCTTCACATTCTGATTTGCTAATATAGTAAGACACCTGTTCGTCCATCCATGACTTCAAGTTCTCAAATGTACTAAGAGCGCGACCTCTTCCATTCATTTTTATATAGATGTCATCGTCAATTCCATTTTTCTCATCCATTTCCAAAAAAGAAAACGTAATATGACTATGTTCTCCTTTCAGTTCGTTCCATAATTCCATTGCATCAACCTTCATTGCTTTCTGGTGAAGATACTTCAAGGTGTAAAGCATACTCATTATCGTTTTCGATGATTTCCATGAAGATATAAACCAGTTTTGATCTTCTATAGCACGGTCGAGACTTTTATATAAGCCATTTCGAGTTTCTTTTATAGCCGTTCCGATTTTCTGCAAAAGACGCTTGGAGAAATCATCTGCGTACTCTCTTGACAAAAAACTCATTTTTATCCTATATTGATCTAATTCCCCTGCTAACGATGCAAAATAAAGATGGAACAGCCATAAGGTGATTAATCGCTGTTGGCCGTCAATAGGTACAAAACGCCCACTTTCATTATAACCATATATATAATTCAAGTCTATACTCTTCTTTCCAATTAGTGCATCAAGGAAAGGGCTGATGACACTTTCCTCTAATCCCTGGATATAATCTCTCTGCAATAATGGAACCAGTATTTCTTTGTTACTGAATTCTTGAATAAATGTTGCCATATTACTTTATTTCTTGGGGTGATTGTGAGGGAAGCAAAAAGCCATCTTGAATATCTATGCTGGTATCACATAGTTTTTCTTCTATATCTTTAGTATAGTAATCAGCGTCTTCTTGTCTCCACGTATTTAATTTCGTATTGCTTCCTTTATGGTATGATTTAGTAAAACACTGTCTGGTACAGGCAGGAATGAATACTTGTCGAATACCATGTTCAATGTCATCTTCCGATTTAAGACCATCTGCAATTATTACAATTCTTCTCTTCCGTGGAAATAACGAGTTGTGAAAGCTTCTATTTGTATGACTATCTAACAGTACCAAATTACCAATTTGGTTTTTATCCTCATCATTTATAGCCCCTTCGGTTTTTCTGTCGTTATATGTAATAACAGCATTATACAGGTGCATAAAGTTTTCTTCCACATCTTTCCTTAAATACACTTTTTCTAATTCAATAATGACAGCTTTGTCTTTTTTGTCATCTTCCGAATCGCTATCACTTATGATAAAATAATCTGGATAATCCACATGGATGCTTGCTAACCAATCATCACGGTCTTGTTTGCTCTTGAATTTTGAGTCGGTCTGTGAGGCAATATGTTCAATATCCCATGATTGCTTATGTAAGAGTTCGAAGGGGAACCACTCGTATTCATGCTGTAATTGAAGTTCGCTACTTTTTCTAAGATAGTCATAGCGTTGAAGGATTGTCTCTATATTATGAAGCAGGAACAGCAATCGCAATTTGGGAACCATCTTTCTTTCATAGACAAAATCCTCTAAATGTTGATGCCCATTGTCAAACATAATGGCACTGCGTATTTTCTTTCTTAATTCATCAACAAACTTACTCTTTGATAGCTTCCGATGACTTTTTAGAAGTTCTGGAATGAAGCTCTTATTCCTCTGCTTGTTCTCATAAGTCAAGAAACCTATATAGTGATATGCTTTAATATCCTGATACATATCTTTTAGCCGTAGATATGTGTGCCGTACTTTCTCCCACTTTTCAGAAAGAGTCCCATTATCTTCATTGGCAAACCATCGGAAAGAAGTCCTCGGATCTTTTCCGTACTCTTCATCAGAAACATTGGCCACCAAATTGAAAAGCAAATCCATCCTTGTTTGTCCTTTTTTGACTTCCTCACTTCGTATCATATACCAAAAATGGTCATCTTGCAAGGATCTTTCAATTGTTTCAAATTGAGAAGCAGTTTCTTGTAGTTGTTCCCTTTCAAGTCCAGAGACTCGATTAAGCAACAATGCTTTTATAAGTTCTGTATTAGTCAATGCAATTTTTCCGCTATTAAGGTTTCTAAAAACGTCATATGCGGATTCTTTTTCTACTTCATACCAAATAACTTGAACTGATTTGGGGGACTCCTTAGTCGCTGTTAATAGATTTAAGAACCTTTCTTTTACCTCATATAAAGAGGCTTCATCATTTAGTTCAAATATTTTGTTGTCTTTGTCTGAATCAGAAATTGAGAAGCACTCTATTATGGTCTTATAGGCGTTGTCAATAAAATAAAGGTCTATGTTTTGATCAATACTGTCTGGATTTCGATGGTTGGGAAGCATAGACAGGAAATCCCATCTGTTTTCTCCAGATTCCTCGTCACGATCAAATAAGAAATTGTATGCGTTTTCTCCACCTGATAAGTATTTGTAGAGTAAGAAGAGTGTGGTAAGTCTTTGCTGACCATCAAGAACACTATAAACCTTGCCTTTTTCTTTTTCAACTACTGCCAGAGGTTGCAAGCAATAAACTTTTTTTTCTGAGTTAATAAATTCCCAGAAATCTGCAATTAATTCTCGTACATTGTTTGAAGTCCATTTGTAGCCTCTTTGTTGAAAAGGTATATGAAAAACCATTCCCGACAATTCGGCAACACACCTTCTCATAGGTAAATACCTGTTGAAAAGTGACTTCAAATAATCATCCCAGGAATCAAATCCTATGGGCAAAAATGTCGCATAAACCGAAACTGCACCAGACTCATCAAAATCTTGTGTGACTACATCCAACTTTATATCGGTCAACCGTTGATTGATCTCTTCCAAAAAACCAGATGACATCCTTTCACTTTTAGCTTTAGGATGGTAGTATTCCTCAATAAACTTCCCTATATTGGCGTAATGGAATTGTTCCAGTCCTGAGCAAAACACTTTGTATTTTAACACATAGCACATTTCTTCATGGCTGTCATCTGTTCCGTTACCGCAAGACTTGTCTGAATCTAATGCTTGTTTGTTTGTTGATGTTCCCAGGACGAATTCATTGTCAGGTTCTTCGTGAACATCAACAATTATTGCAGATTCAATAGCAAAATTCTTTATATTCATAATTTCTTAATTTTCTTTTATAAAAAAGATGATGATGTAAAGTGGAATAGTTCATAACTATAATATCTCCCTTGCAATCCAAGCACATGCTTCCGCATCCGCAAGTGCGTGATGGTGATTCTCTAACTGATACCCACATTCTGCCGCCACCGTATGCAACTGATGATTCTCTAGGTCTGGAAAACAACGGCGTGATGCACATAGAGTATCGTAGAAATCATAGTCGGGATAGTCCATCTGATAAACACGGAACACAGCCTTCAGACACCCTTCATCAAATGGTTTGTTGTGGGCCACAAGAGGCAATCCCTGAATCAATGGCTCAATCTGCGCCCATACTTTCGGGAATACAGGTGCATCCTCTGTATCTTCCCGGCATAGTCCATGTACCTGAGAACACCAATAGTTATAATAGTTCGGCTCAGGTTGGATAAGCGAATAGAAGGAATCCACAATCTCGCCATCACGAACTATAACTATACCAACTGAGCATACAGATGAACGTTCATTGTTGGCCGTTTCAAAATCTATAGCTGCAAAATTCTTCATTCTATGTCATTCTTATATTTGTTCCACATTCTTTTTATTATACCACCTATGTCCTTGCGGAGCCAGAAAGGTTCTAGCACCTCAACATCCTCCCCATTGGATAGAAGTTCAATAATGAAATCGAACTCAGGACGTAAACGATATGTAAATATACTGTATTCGTCGTTCCTCTCCACCTCATCCTGAGAAGAATGAAGCTTTAATGAACGAATGTAGTTTGCTTGACCTGCGGAAACCTTGATTTTTACCGTTTCTGGTTTTCTCTTGGTTCCTGCTATCACACCATAACAATCTTGGAAGAACACCGACGGCTCAAAATCTTCTGGAATTTTGAACTTATCCTTTTGTTTCCATAATCCATAGATGCGATCCAGAGAATAAATCAACACCTTGTTATAATAAGGACTGAGCGCCACCATGTACCAACGCTGTTTGAATAGCTTGACGCAGAGAGGATGCACATTAAACGTGTGGCTCTCTTCACGCCAATAACTCTGATAAGTAATGCGGATAACATTGTTGGTTTTCATTGCCTCAATTATCATTGGCAAATACTTAACTCCTGAAGGTATATCTTCAAGTAGGATGCGGTCTTTCAACTGTTGGCTATCCAAAAGTAGGTTGCTCACAGATATTGTACTTAGTAGCCAACTGCGAAGTCCACCATTTTCGACCTCTCGTGCGTTACCTATATAATAATGGTAGCCACCTTTACGTTCACAGTCAATGACAAGACCGAACATTTCCTCTGCTGCAATACGCCATTTGTGAAATGTTCGTAAAGGTATTGGTTCTACGTCCATGTCATCGTCCAGCCACTTCTGATTGATTTCTTCAAAAGTTATATGACCAGCATTATAGATGGTTTCTACCAGCCAGACGTATTTTCCTAATAGATTTTTAGCCATAATCTGAAATTGTTTCTGCAAAGATAATCAAAACATGTGTATAATTGAGGCACAAGTTGTAAAAAATGCTGTTTATTAAAGTTTTTTATCCAACTTCTGCTTCTAATATCTGGATTATTCTGTCAGCCACCTCGCTCGTAAGCCCCTTTCTTGAATCAGTTTTTACGAAATGAGCAGCTTGACTAGTAAAGAACAAATCCTCATCATCAACTATACAGTAAGGGTTGTTTGCTGCTCTATGTAATTCAATCCAAGCAAATACCTCCAGTCCTTTTGAATATTTCACAGCTTGAACTATATTGGAATCTGTCTCTGGGATATAAAAGTTTGCAGATACCAAAGTAGGAGTAACAGAATGAAGATGCGATGGCAACTGCCTATACCACCACATTTCGTCTAAATACCCAAAACCCATTTCTTTCCATGATGAAGAAATTACAATCCTGGCATTTGTTGCAACAATGACACGTTCTAATTGAGCAACAGCCTGGGGATCAAACAACTCTCCATACTCATCAGACCTATCAAGTTGATTCTTGAACAAATAGGCTTGGTATTCAGTCGTATTCAAAACACCATCTAAATCTAAAAACAAATACTTTTCCATATCAGAATTCAAATAACTGGGGACAAATATAAAAATAAGGTATGCCAAATAGAGGCACAAGTCATAAAAAAGTTTCATATAAAGGACAAAAAAGAAAAGCATACCATTCCTGATATGCCCTCCTTTCAGAGTAGTCAATAGTAGTCTATCCTGTGTGCATACTTGGGATTCGTGAATGTCTTTTCCAGTTCCTCGTATATCCCAATCTGATCCTCGATAGAAAACTCTGACAGTTCGATTGAATCAGCGTACTCGTCAAGCAGAATCCTTACCGATTCCTTTCCTGGGTCGATATAGATTTTGTCGATATGATACACTTCTTCCTCGTAGTAGCTGAAGGACTGTCTTATTTGCAAGCCACCCAACCCAACCTCACAGTCTCTTTTTGCCAGGTCGATAATGGCTTTCTTTACCTTTTCCTTCAGTTCTTTCAGTTGTTGCTTGATACTCTCCATAATCGTTAGTCTAACCATGAAGTCCAATATGATTCTCCCTTGCCGTCATCATAGAGGTCGTTGTATTCCTCTTCCGACAAGTGCTTATGCAAACACTCTTCCGAACAATAATACTCAGCACCGTTCTCAATGCAAAATCCCTCGTACATGGGGTTTCCGCATTCTGAACAGCACCGTATATGTTCCAAATCCAGTTCATCTACAAGAGTATCTGTTGTGCTATGCCCAATTACATAGTCTGCCATAAACTCCTGTATGTCCCTTGCCTCCAGTCCACCGTTGTCTTTTATGAGCTGGTGGAAAAAGCTCTCCAGATTTGAGGATGCCAAAACTTCTTGTCTCAGCACTTCCTTTGGGTCTTTCTTACATTCCATATTCTCGTTCTGTTATTTCGTTAACACTCATCCACTCGCAATCACGCAAGCGGAATTCATACTTATCTTCCAACGTGTGAAGAAAGTCCTCAAAGTCCTCATATTTCTCGGCCTCTTTCAGTTCTTCGTCCGTCAGTTGAATCTTGATTAGGGTACCTCCTGTATAGTCCAGGAGTAACACAAACTTTGTCTGATTCTTACTCATACTCTTTCCTGTTTAATGGCCAAGGGTCAGTCAGCAGCACATAAGCTACTAATGTTAATGCGACCCTCAGCAGGAATCTTGTTGATGTTTTCATTTTCTTACTAGTCTTATAAATTTGATTTCACTTGCCATCGGATATAACCTTCGGCATTTCTGGTAGGCATAGCTCGGATTGTTAGACTGTGCATAAGCCTTGAAATCCGAACCTGCCACCGTTACCATAAACTCATAGGTGTTCATTCTGATACCACTTCGTATGCGTTAAAGTATATCATCTTGTCATCATCTTCCGTGTTGCAGTTCCAGTCGCTGATGGCTTGTTCCATATCAGCCCTGGTCTTGACTTCCTTTCCGATGATTTCCGATACATAGGTACAGACACCCTCGATTGTAGTAAAGTATTCATAGTCCAAATCATACTCGATGCGGAAACGGTCTTTGAAATAGTTGCCGCCTGTATCGTTAGTAATGAATACACCCATGCCATCCTCTTCTGCCATGTAGTAAATTTCAAGGGATGGATAGGTTTCCTTGACTAGTTTGAATACCTCGTTCATAGGCCCCCAAGCGGTTTCTGTGTTGAAACGGAGTATTGATCCGTTCCAATCCAGGTCACTCCAGGAACCTCTGCAATAAACCTTCTGCCAATCTGCTCCCAGCTTAGTTACAAGGCATCCCAGCCATGTCTTGCCGAAAGAATTGTCAACTAAAGGTTTCCTTCTGTTTTCCAGATTGTTCATTTTGCTAAACAAACTCTGGACTTCTTTCCTCTTTCCGTCTATGACGTATGAGGTATAGCACCAATTCGGCATATCTACTCCTTTCTTTAAGCGATAGTGAAATAGGTGCAATGATTGAAGTCTGGGGAGAATGGTGAGAAGGAAATCATCTTGAATCCCTTGCCGAAACGTCCCCGGTACTTCTCCAGTGAAAACTTCTTTGGCGTAGCCTTTCCCCTTGCTACCGATGTGTGGTGTGGGAGGAAGCCATGCTTGATAAGTCGCTTTACTGTGTTTCGCTGCTCCTGGCTAAAGATGTAAGCCTGTGCAGCAGCCTTCTTTGTGGGATGTAGCGTCTTGATGGTCGCCCGATCCTGATTGTTAATGTCGATAATCATAGTTTTACTTGTTTTGATTGTTAATACTTGATGTTTCGTTAAAGTGCATGTCGATATACTCGACACAGTTCTTAGCCAAACCTCTGATTGTGGCTCCCATGTGAGAGACATTGCCAGTGGTCAGCTTAGAACATTTCTCTTTGATGTCCTCAAACCAGCACCTAGCCAGTTCAAGAACCTCTCGATCTGTTTGTTGTTCCATTGTTTTATGAATTATGTTAATAAAGTCTTTTTGGTCTAAACACATTGTCGCGTGAGGTCGGAGGCTGTACTTTCTTGAAGCAAGCTCCCCATCCCCACCAGTGGTTTTCAACCTTCTCTGTCAGTTCCTCTACGGTCATTCTCTCCTTGTAATGGCGGCTAACGTCCCGTATCAGTTCGTCCTCAAATCCGTCTTGTTTCGGATTCAAGCCCATGTAGTCGGTGTCGATAGTGATGTTCCACTCGTCCACACCTTCAGGTTCCTCAAAGTAGATGGTGCATGGCATTGTGATAGTCCTTGCCCCATTCCTTTTCTTCCTGTTTACGATAATGTCATCTACTACTTATTGGCATCTTTTTGGTCGATAAAGTTGATGATTTCAAATAGTTCGTTGAGTGACATATCTTCAATCGGCTCCTTGAATTCCTCTGGAGCATCTTCCTCATCTTTATTCAGGTGGTCTGGGTAGGCAGGTTCCTCCTCATATTCCACCTGACAGATGTGATGAACCATGTAGATAATCGTATAGTGCCGATTGACAACAATTCCATTATCGTTGCAGTCTGTCACCTCGAATCCAAGTTTTACCCTCTTCTCCTTGGTGTTCCAGACATACTTCGCCAAGGCATTCAGTACGCTTTCCCTTGCGTCCGTGAATATAGCCATTAGCGGATTGATTTCGTTTCCCCATCGTTTGAAAGCATCTTCGGGTTTGTATAGGTCATCTGGAAATGCCCATTTTATGCCCTGCTCATTAGATGTGATGGGTACAAGTCCCTGGCTTCTCCAGAACTCTTCGCCCTTGACAGGCATATTGAATCTTTTGAAGAAGCCCCTGTTCTCGCCCAGGGTGCGCCAGAAAACGGTTTCCCCAGACATGTACGGTTCTTTGTCTAACATTGTTGTCTCGTTTTTGCTGCTATGCTTTTTTTTCAGCGAAACGCCAAACCCAGTCATAGTAGCGGTTAATAAATCTTCTAATCATTAGTCCCATTCGTTTAAGTTCCACGATTCTATTTCATAGTTCACGCTGTAACCCTGAGTCTGGTCGCTATCCTCGAAGTCCTTTCTGAGCCGACGTTTTATTTCGGCCTCTCGTTGCCTCTTTGTAAGAGGTATCATTTCGTGGATGCTCTCAAAGAACTCATGGTCATCTATTGCGTGGTTTTTCACGATGGCATTGACGGCAGCAGTCCTGGAAGTGTATACCCCTTTGAACTCCTTTTTTGCCGTACTGTGCCAGGCATCTGTCTCAAAGACAGTGAATACTTGTCTTGCCATAGTTTCTAATATTTGATGTTATACCTTTTCAGCAGAACATACACCTGTGATGGTCTGAACTCATATCCCTTGGAGGTTACGAATCCTTCCTTGTTCAGTTTGTCAGTCATTTCAGTAAGTGTCATGCCCTGCTCCGCTAGGATTCTCAGCATAGCGACAGCCCTTTTGTTGTTGGGGTTGTCCTCTGCCTTTTTCCTGTTGGTCTTGTTGCTGTTCTCAATAGCTGTCTTGTGTTTTCCCATCAGATGCTCCGGGTTGCCCAGCTTGCACCCTCTGGCTTTCTTGGCGGCTAATGCTTGTCTTGTTCTAGTACTGATAAGCTCTGCCTCATATTGGCTGATGGAGGCCAAGATATGCAGTACCATCTTGTTCGCTTGTGGAAAATCGCAGAAAACGATTTCCACGTCAGAATCAAGTAGAGCGGAAAGGAAACTCACGTTTCTTGCCAGACGGTCGAGTTTAGCCACAATCAGCTTTGCTCCGTATGTCCGACACTGTGATAATGCTTCTTTTAACTTGGGTCGCCCTTTGTCAGTTTTGCGTCCGCTCTCTACTTCAACATACTCAAAAATCGGCTTTCTGTCACGAAGGTAATTGTGTATTATTTCCCTTTGTGCCTCTAAGCCCAATCCTGAATATCCTTGCCTTTGTGTACTCACTCGGAGGTAAGCCACAAATCGCTCGTCGTTATTATACATTTTTTAACAAGGTTTTCAGTTATTAGACGTCCGTCTTGTATTTGAAAATCCGTATCAAGGAAAGGAGAATACACCACATTTTGATTTTTCACAAAACAGGCATATTTCTCCTGTCCCGTCCTTTTAGAGAATGATAATTTCCATAGGTCTGACTTTCTCAGGATTGTCGGGGTCTGTGAGAAACGGATATTCCTCAGATACCCTTTTCTCATAGTTCTCGACATTTTCCACAGCGTCATCTATTACAGAAATCAGATTGTCAAGGAAGATGGATTTGTGTGTTTCAACCGTTTCTCCAGATTCGGAGACAAGGCTGACTTCAAATAAATCCTCTCCTTCATTCAGCGTTACTTGTACCAAGCCAGTGTGCTTGAAGCCCTGGACGTGGAACTCAATGCCGTACTTGATCGGTTTCAGACTCTCAGGGTCTAGGCCCCAAGATGAAACGATGTCAATTCGGGTTTTGAGAATGGATAGTATGTACTTCCCAATCTCGATGTCATGCTGTTCAATCTTTGCCATGATGATTCTCTTTAGAAGAAGCAGCACTCTATGTAGCTCCAGTTTGGTGCTGACTGCTCCATGAACTGCTCCATGATTCGTATTACCTCTTCACGCTCATATTCTAGAGCTTCCAAGGCTTTGTCAATAGTCTCTTGTGCATCAGCATCGAGTTTGTCATAGCTTCTAAGGGTGTCTATTCCCTTTTGCCAGTCCTCTTTGCTGACTTCAAAATCGTCATCCCACGTTTCTCCTGTATAGTACACGTCAAGTGCATCTAAGAGGTCGTGGAACTCACTGATTTTCCAATTGAAGTGAGCGGAGTCTGACCACTCAACTTCGTACTTTCTTGCTATGTGAAGTCTTTTTCCCATGCGTTATGTTTTTGATTGTTCTTGTTTGTAGCCCCTCAGTAGTTCCGGGTTCTCCATGATGTTACCGATGACATAAGCCTTTTCCCCATGAACTGCGTCATAGAGATTCCATTTGCTGCATGTCTCGATGTTATCTGGGTCACTCGCAATCACGAAGGAGCCGTTGAAATACACTACCAAACCGATAATCTCCGAATGGAAAAACTCTCGGTCGGGCATCCTCAGAATGTCACCCTCAAAAATCTCATTGATGGTGTCGCTTGCTTTCCTGGCATTAATATCCATGATGCCAGTTCCTATCCCGATGGATTCAGGATTGCAAGTATAGAATACCGTTGTCCCTCGGTTGTCTATTGTTATTCCTACCCGATGGAGCAAAACGGTCTTCCGATGTTGCAGGTCGCCATAGTGCCAACCGTTCACATCTTGTCCTCTGAATTTGTATTTTCTCATTTCTAATCGTCAATTACTATGTTCGTTGCCAGTCCGACACTCTCATAGGTGTCATCAAGGAAAGCTCCGAACCTTGCGTTGTTTACCATTACGACCCTTGCCAGTCTGAGGTCTACACGATTGATGTTCTTCCTCACGATGTCCTTCAGGTCGTTTGCTGTCTTGATGCCCTTCTTTCGGATGATGTCAACCACATAGTCAACATATTCCTGGAAGAGCGCGTCGTATTGTCTCTGATCCATTGTTTCTTTACGGTATGAAAGTTTTGTTTACTACAGTTTTATAATGCCTGTACCCATTAGCATCTGCCTGGGGAATCCGTACTTTAGTCCATACGATTTTCCACCAAGGGCTGTTCTTCGGGTCAGGCTTCTCGTCCATGAGCATATCCACTACGGGTTTGTGTAATGGGAACACGCAGGTCAATGCTCGTCGTTTGCTGCCCTCACTGAGACTTGTCCAGTATTTGAGGGTCATCTTCGTTGTCTTTTCCATACTCAATCTTCTGTTATACAGTTCTCACGGAGGGAGTGGAGAATGTGCCTGACGATTCTCCTTTTTCTCCCCTCGTCATCTTCATCCACCAGATTTCTCAGGCAGATTTCGATGTTATGATACAATGTTTCACTTATCACCATAGTATTGAAATGCGTCTTGTCGGTGTACTTTGCCGAAGGTCAGGGCAATGTCGTGGTAGTTCATGCCGTCTAATGCAGCATCACCACAATATCGCTCGATCCTTTCCTTCAGTTCTGGTATGGTTTCACATATCTCAATGGTTGGATAGAGGATAATGAGAGGTCTGAATGATACCCTGCTTCCATCTTCATCACATTCTATTGCAATGCCGTCATAGAAGTCGAAGTAGAGTTCCATTTCATCTGAATCATAGTCTCGTCTGTCTGTCAGGTCAAAATCCAACTCTTTCGGATAGATAATGATGTCCTCGACAAAATGATCCAATGTCTCTCGTTGCTTAAATGGTCTGTATCTGAACTCCGTCCTGCAAAAGAAGAAGTCCTTGTACTTACCATCAAACTTGCCACTTACGATATAGTTACCGTCCACGAAACGCTCTGCGTCCTCCTGGGTCAGCTTCTCATCCTGTGTGGTCATCTGAATCTCAATAGTTCTCTGAACCTTGAAATTCCTGAATGCTTTGTTCTGTTTCATAAGCCGTGATTCTGATTTAGGCAGAAAGCCATGAACTTATCCAGTTGTCTCTCGTCAATGAGTTCCACCAGATAGTGTATCTGTGCTTCCAGTTTCTTAATCCGTTTCTCTACAGGGCTTACGCCATCCTTGTAATTCCTATTTCCCATAGTATTCCTTCATATAGCAGGCTTCACAAAGGGAGCCATAATCGTTAACGTCACTACGGGTCATCGGTTTCCCACAATAGTCACAATGCCGTACCGTCTCATGGTGAACATGAAAGGCCGTCTGGAAAAGTGGGTGCTTCGCATTCTTCTTGCCATAGAGGAATTCCATCTGCTGACGGCGTTTCCTCTGGGCTGGGGTTTCTTTCTTTGTTTTTGTTGCCATATCAATCTTTCAGTTTGTCGTTATACTTGCTGTAAACATACTCCAAGAGGATTGACCGCATGACACGGGCTTTGTCGGTCTCATCATAGCAGAAGTAATATGTCCTGCCATTACCATAGCGGTCTAATCGTCGGATCTCCCCTCGGAAATTGCCACGTCGGAAGAAATTATCATACTCCTCCGATGTGTTAGTATCGGTATTCTCGTACTGAATGTAAAAATCCAGGTAGAGTTTACCCTTAATCAGCTCAACACTCTCAACAGTTGAATTCCAGTTGTTGCCTTTACGTCTGTCATAGTCGATTCTGAGCTGCTTGTCCCGGCTCTTGTAGAGCCTACTTCCAGCCTCTTTCACAATCTTGGTGATAGTGGCCTCAGTCGTTGCCATTAACTCAGCTTCCGAAAGAGAATTGATAATCTCCAGTTTCTTCTTCGGCTGCGTTCTGGTAAAAATGATTTGATTGATGTTTGTTGCCATAATTGTTTTGTTATTTAATTGTTTGTTAATCGTCCTCTCTGAAGGCTGCATGTTTCTCGTCCAGAAGCAAGTAGTAGTGACCGTTACCACAGCCCCTATACTCTTCCGAATACCATGCCCTTTCACCTTCAGGATTATACTCTACGCTGTTGTCGTAAGAAACAGTCCAACGCATAGAATACTTGCGTTTCTCATTCAGGGCGTTTAACCAGCCCCTCTTGATCCAGTCGTTATAAGCACCACCCCAGTTGATTGTGATGATGCCACGCTTGGAGAGTAAGCTATAATACATGTCAGGCGATATATGCTCGATGCCATGTTCCTGCATGAATGTATTATGCTCGCCGTATTCACACTTACAGAGATATTCCAAGTCCTCATCATTCAGCTGCTGTAGCTTCATCATGTTTTCCAGAATGTCAGGCCACAGTCCGCTTGCCGTGAGGTACTTGATGATATTCTTAGTGTTCCGCTTGCAAATCGTGACTTTATCGGTGTCCTTTGTGATAGGTTCAACGGTACGCCACAATTCTTCAAATCCAATGCACCTCCCTCTGGTTCTGCTGCGTTTCTTGAACTCGCATACATAGCCGTCGGTGGAGATAAACAATCGTTTCCGTTCCTTTGTCCCATCTGCATAGGTGACAAGGAAGTTGTAGTTGCTGGAGTCATGGATTGATTTCTCCACAATCTCCTTTACCTGTGAGTGATTCATACACAATTCCTTTATGCTGCGTATTCCTCAATCTTCTTTAGCTCGCCATTCTGGAGTTTGCCGTACCATGCCTTATTGACTAGGTATGAACACGGCTCAATGGTGTCGCCTGAGATAAAATCACAGTTCTCATAGAAGCCCTCATATTCACTTAGTTCTTGTGATTCGGGCCAGCTAACCACCATAACAGAATCCTGGTCATCCAATACGGGGGCCATTCTTATGTCTCTGATGATGTGGTTCATGTCAACTTTCTCCAATGTCCCGTCTGCCCTGAAATTGCAGTCAATCCATTGTTCAGTTTCCTGTTGCGTCTCATTCATCGGGACAGTTATCTCGATGTCGATGGTACGCTTGATGTGAATTGTCTTATTCATCGTCATTTTTCTTTTTAATGAAATACTCGATTGAAGAGTGTACCAGGATGTAATGTGTCCTGGTCACTCTTGTCTGTTCTTCGTAGGGATTGTAAAAGTCCATACACAAAGCATCGTATAGCTCTGGCAGATACTTCTTAATCCGTCGTTTCAACCACTGGTAATTCAGCGGCTTACTCCCTTTCATCAGTCGGTTCCAGCGTTCTATACCGATTCCGATACAGGTACATTCCAGATACATCAGATGAAAGGCAAATAGATTTCGTCGAGGAGGTGCGATTCTACCATTTTCTTGGCTGCTTCGTGACTCCCCTTGTTCCGTAGGTCAAAACCATAATTGTCGCTCGCCATTACATGAATCATAGCGACAAAGGTTCTCATTACTTCTTGCTGTAGAGTACGGTGTTGAACAGTCATACCCATAGCAAACTTTTCAGGTTTCCAACCCATAGAGTTAACAGCGTCTGCAAGTGCTTCTGCTGCCTTGTACTCACGAGTCTCTTTCAATGTTTCTAATTCTAAAAAATCCATTTGTTTCTTGTTTTTAATAGTCCTTTAATTGAAAAGGCCAGGAATATTGCTATCCCCAGCCCTTCCGTTCTTTTCTCATACTGCAATCGACAGGCTTCCCGCTACCTCAGACACTCTCATGTACTGGTCATAGTCATATTCAGGATGGTCGGTCTTGAATAGTGCCAGGTTAAATGATGAGCGTTGGGTAGGCAGTTTTCTTGTAAGCCTCATTGTGTCGGTTGCCCAGGTTCTCACGTTCTTCAACTCCATGTCTTTGAGAATCTTGGCCTTGATGCCGTTCAGTTTCTCTTCGATGGCTGCTTTCGTCTGGATAAGCTCACGGATGATAGTTTCTTGTGAGCGATATTCCTCTGGAATGCCGTATGGATTGATGAATTGTTCACCTCGTAGGTCTGTTGCCAACAAATCCTCACATATTTCAGAGGGGATTCTGTTGACAAAGATAATCTCGCTGATATGGTCGAAAGTACCGTCCTTCTTCTGCTTGTTACGCAGATGGATGATGAACAGTCGGCCAACCTTTGCTCCACGGTTCTGACGCTCGAAAAGCATAGCATATACGCTTAACTGCCAACGAGCTTTTTCCTGCTTTTCAGCCGTCATCTGACCATAGGTCTTGATGTCCCCAAGGTCAAAGGTATCATCGGACACCCTGTAAACCTTGTCGATCTGACTTGCATAATCCTTTCCATCAGTTACGGTGTACTCAGATGCTTCGTGAGTGAGATTATAGTCATGGCAAATCTGGATGTAGTCCTGTACTTCTACAGTACCGTCATTATTCCAGTTTGCATCGAAGTCCTCGCATGATGCGTGAACTCCAGTTCCGTATTCAGCTGCTGCATCTACGATATGCTTTGGAATACCCTCAAACTCTGTCGGGAAGAACTGTCTCTGCAAGACAGGTGTGATACCCGAAAGGAATTTGTCACCTAACAAGTAGGTATGATCCTCGGCGTTGAAAATAACACCGGAATCCTTCAGTTTGATTTTCTTCTTTGCTGCCATAGTTTAAGCTGCTTGTTGAAGTTCGTATTTTCTCAATGTAAACAAAGCCTTGATAGCTTCGTTGCCCTCCACCTCGTTCTTGTGTTGGTTGTAGAGAGCCAAGAGAGAGTTGGTATCTTGCATTGCTGCAATAGCGGCTTTGATACCAGCATAGCGGTCATTGGCAGGCTGTGTAGGCTGTTGTGCCGTCCTGCCCTTTCTCGTTGTCGTAGCCTTCTTCGGCTTCACCTCTGCTGTTGTTGGAGCAGGAATCGTAGCCGTTGAAGTTGCAGTGGAATCCTCAGAACCAGTTGCGTTCTCTGGAAGATCCTCACCTGCATAGATGTAGAGTCCAAGCCCAAACATTGCCAGGTTCTTGACCAGGCATCGCATAAGGGTCTTGTTGATGTCGAACATGGAAACTGCCTCCACCGTCTTGTTGACATACTGGCGGTTGTTCCTGTCCCAGACCTGATACTCGTAAGGCTCCAGTTTCATTGGTTTCTGAGCACCGTTAAGAACTGGTAGCCACATCTGATGGGTCTGTTCGTTAGCCGTCACCTCTGTAAAGACCATCACGCCAATGGCAGGGTCGATGAAGTACGGCAGATTGGTTGTCGGGTTGTTGATAATGCGATAGGTGGCTGAAGGATAGACCTTCTTGAACTCACCCCAGGCATTAGCCCATGACAGGTATGTGAGGTTGTCACGCTTCTCACACTTGTCATTCACGTTAAGTGAACGGAGGGCCTCGAAAAACGCTGCCCTGATTTCGTCCTGGCTTGCTCCCTCTGGAAGTCCAGCCAAAATTTCATTGCTTTTACACATAATTGTTTGTTGTTTATTTGGTTAATACTTTTGTTGTTTTCTTGTTCTCCTGTTCTTGCCAGAAGAGAATGTCCTCCCTCGCCAGTTCATAGTTGTTTTCCAAATCCCCCTTGTTGATTTTGTCAGAGCCGTACCAGTCCTTGAACATGGCTTCGACTTCTCCAAAACTCATACTGGGATTATTGGTCAACAGGTCATAGATCTCGCTGTAGAGGTCATCGTAAACAGTATCGTAGTAGTTATGTCTTTCGAGGTAAGCGGTATCATCGACATGGGGGTACACTTTGGTACACGTTTCAATGATATGCTCCACAAAAGCCAAACAGTTAGAGACGGCTGGCTTGTACACAAATTCCTGGTCTGTGTGAGGCTTGTAATACCCACAGCTCAGGTTGATACACGAAACAGCCAGTCCGTTGTCCTTCAGGGTCTCAATATCGGTCATCATTCCGTCGGTCTCTTTGTAGCCGAACTTCTTATAACCGATGTCCTTCAGGAAGTCATCAGAGCATAGGGAAGTCCATCCAATCTGTGTTATCAGATCCTCATGCTCTCGTCTGTCAGGCTCAATCACAAAACGGCAGTCGTTGAAAAAATCCATGTCTGCCTTGTCTGAGCCTCTGCATCCCACCTCTTCCTCGACGAAAAACGCCAATTTGAGGCAGTCATACTTTTGTAAACACATCAAGCCTATCCAAAGACCAACCTTGTCATCAGCCCCCAATCCTTGTTGTTCCTTCCGCTTGGGGGAGAATCCGATAATGATGTCCTCGGCTTCGTAGGCTATGAAGTCCTTAGAGTGTCTTTCCTGTACTTGATCCATGTGGGCCACGATACAGGGGTACGTTTCTGACTTGCCTTTGGTAACGTATAAGTTCCCTGGCTTGTCACACACAATCTTAGCACCTGGAACATTCTGCTTTATCCAGTTCCAGATGAACTTGCGAATCTTGCCCTCCCGTCCACTCTTGGAATGGATGCAAAAGAGCTTCTTCAATAGTGAAAAATCCGTTGTCATTGTTTAAGCTGCAAAATTGAATTCGATTAAGTCCTCATATCCGATGGGTTTCCCCACCTCCTCATTGATTGCATCGAAGTACATGCCGCCCCACTCATGGAAATCCCCTCGCTCTATCAGTTCAAAGAGTGATTCCTTGGAAATGGTCTTGTCCTCGTACTCCTGTGTGATGCAGTTGTATTGTCTGTAGGTCGTAATGTCGTTGGCATACAGGTAATACTGGTCATCGTAGTCGGAATAGTGCCAATGCTCTTTCTTGTACTCCAACTCTGCCTCGTCCCGGCAGTCCTCACAGCAATAACCCTTTCCTGTTATGCTGCTCTCGTAAACATCGTCATCCTCATCGTAATACGCAGGGTTGAGCATCTTCTCCCCACACTTCGGACAGGTCACAACGTCATCCTCGTGATACCATTTTTCGTTAAACCGAACAAAATCATCACGATCCTCAATGTCAACAGTCTCTTCGTTGCCATGATAGTAGCAAGTACAAACCTCCCATGCGTCTCTGTCATGGTAGGAATCATACTCGTCAGGTTCTTCTTCGTCGCCGTTCTCTGATGCGTCCAGGCTACCCTCCGTTACGTCAAGTGAATAATCACCTCTTCCCCAATTGTCAGCTTCCCGTCTGCTCATTGAATAATTTTTGAAAGTATCTTGGTAGCTAAGGTCATCTTCCCAATCAAGGTCACAGTCGATATAGAACCTCTTATCAGCAAGTGAATTGCCATTGATGTCAACAATAGCCGTGCTTTCGGAACATGCTGCACCAATCTTCTTGAAGCAGTCTATCTCTCCAGCCTGAATTAGTGCATCTACCAGCGCTTGCTTGTACACATCGTTGCAACCAGTAGAATACTGGCGTTCTGCATAACGATACTTGTTGCCATCCTCGTCATAAACATCAGTAAAGATGATACAGCGGGCGATAATCATTCCAGTTTCGTCCTCCAGGTAAGCGGCCTTTGCTTTGACCGAATCCTTATAGAAACTCCACAGTCCTTTGTTGACCATGCAGGAAACGAAAGCATCTGAGTCCTCGTCGTAGCCTTTCAAACGGCTGGAATCATAGATGTCTGAGAAGTTGTCATTCACATACAACTTGTTCTTTGGCAGCTTCCCGATTGAGTAGGCTTGCCAGTCACGGGCGAACTCTTCACAGAGATATGTGACCACCTCTTGTGGAAGCGACTTGCCGAACTTTGTACATTCGATAAGCTTCTTGTAGAACTTGCCGCACTTCATCTTCCAGGGGCGATTGTTCTCATTGTTGACGTAGCGTACAGCATTGGGGGTTCCATCTTCACAGATGCCGTTCATGCTGTCGAGGGAATAGATGTCGCTGTAGTAGGTCACGCCCAATAGGTTGACCTCGTAGCGAAGTTTACTGCTCTTGGCTCCGCTTTCATGGAGCTTCTTGATGCAGACGTTTTTGAGATCCACCATGTTCTTGATGCTGAGTAAGGTGAAATCTCCACTTTCAATGGCTCTTTTATGAACCGATTTGTCCTTCAGGAGAGCAAGCAGGATTTTGTTCTTCCTCGCCTTTTCTTCTCCGAACACGCGAACACCGAAAATTTCTTGAAACTCGGTGTAGTTGCTGAATGATTTGATGTAAAGCATAATTTGTTTTGTTTTTAATTGATTATTGAAATTGTTTTCTGTTCTCGCAAATGAAAAAAGGAAGGCCACCACCTGTTACAGTGATAGTCTCCCTCTTCGGTTGACATTTGAGGTTGTTGTTCCTCTGTGTCTTTACTCAATAAACCAACTCCAGGCATCGTCATCTTTGTTGATTGCTGATGCCACGCCTTTAGCACACTGGTATGCGTTGCAGGAACGCTCCAATGTCACGTCAATGTAGTTGTTCTTGTAATTTGTCAGTAGCATATAGAATTGCCATGCCGTGATTTCTCGTCCGAATCCACCAAAGTTCTCGTCGGTGTAGTAGTCACGGATCATGTTGTTAAGCTGTGCCTCTGGAAGTGTGAATTCAGGTAGGCCAAGCTCGTTCTTCATGCTCGTCGGTAGAGCTGTTGCCATTCTCGCACGGCCCAGGAATTGAGCCAAGGTGCTGACGGTGACAACAGTATCGTTCAGTCGTCTCATGTCATCAAGGTGCTGCTTATAGTTGTACTGCTTGAAAAGTTCGATGCAATACTTATAGAAGTCGGCAGTATTAGTTACCTTGATGGCCAGGTTTACTCCATCAGTACAGACCATGCCATTGGTGCATACGGTATTCAGAAAACCGATTGCCAGTTTGAAGGTCTGCTTCTGGGATGAATTACCCAGTAGGTTGCAATCTGCATAGTTTCGTACAAGGCATACCTGTAGATGGCAGATGCTTCCGTTGATGTCGTGTGAGATAGATGGAATTTCAATCATTGCCATCGCTCTCTGATAGTAGGAATCGCTGTCCTCTGGATTCAGGTTCTCGACCAGTTTGCCAGCTCCGAAGCGGTTCCGTAGTTTCATTTCATGTGATACTCTTACGACGGGGGCGTTGATTTCCTGTCCGTCGAAATATGTACTCACTGCATCCATTACGGTGCTGATAGCTTCCGTATGGCTGATAGTTTCCACGTTGTCCCGGCTGAAAACGGGAGTCAACATGTCACCAAGTTCTGTAAGCCCTATTTCCTTTGTGTTACCAAGGATGAAGGGGCTACGTGTTTCTGGTTCAGGTTCGACTACTACCATTGCGGCGTTGTCTGCTTCCTGTTCCTCTGTAGGCGTAAAGCCTTCTGTCTGATTATTGTTCTTCTTTGCCATAATTGTTATAATGGTTTTAAAAGTTAAAGACTATGGGGGCCTGGGCTTTTTACCCAGAATCCCCCTGAGTTTTTTTAGTGCTTTCAAGACCGCTAGTGTGGCCTCTAAGCAGGTTATGAGTACGTCCGTCGCGTCATTGCTGCTCATTTACGTTAGGTGCGATACTCTCCGTTGTTGTTGTAGGAGCATCTACCTCTTCGGCTGCTCCAGCGTTCTTGTTCTTGTGGATCTTCTTGCAGATCCAAGGGCAAACGTCGTTCTTCAAGATGCGGATGGTGTGACAAGCAATGTCTACACACATGATTACATCACCGATTACCCTCACTTTTCTAAAAATTCTCTTGTTCATTGTTCTCTTGTTTTTAAAGTTAATATTGATGTTAAATTTCTCTTGTTGTTTCTTATTCAAAAATAAAGTGAGCAGACAAACACCTTCCTCAGATGCTATCCGCTCATTTTCGGTTCTGCCTTTTCCCAAGTCAGCAAGTCCAATCACTTTAGTATTGGAAATGATGACCGAATCCCAACGGCACGGCCTGGAGTTTCCTCTGACACTCTTCGCATCAGTTCTCCACGCCCAATAAAATTAAATGTTAGAGTATTGGTAGACATTCTAATTCTACCACTCTAACAAGCTTGTTTTTCTCTCACATATAAGGGTTTGAGTACCTTCATAGACGGTCGTTTTCAAGGGTTAAAAACAGGTAAAAATATGCCGTTTTTTAGGGCTTTGTAACCTGTAACCTTTGTATTCTTAGGTACAGTCTGACAGCCATATACCCCTGCCTCTTTTTTCCGGGTTACAAGGTTACAATTGGTGTAAGTCATTGTCATTCAGGATTTATCACTGTAACCTTATGTGTAACCTTGTTGTAACTCCAAATTGAAAAAACGCGGTCAAACTCGGCTGATACTCTTAGGATGTGAATAGAGGATTATTGCATTGGATCCTCCCCTGAAAAATGATTGGTTTGTAAATTTTGGAGATTATGGATTTTAGCAATTTAATGAACGCTTTGTTTGGCACTAATTCGAGACCAGACATAGTGAATGAGACTCAGGAGGTGGCAGCTCCTGTTGTTGAGAAAGAGATTAGCCCTTCAGCACCATTACCTGCAACTGGTAAATTTGATGCTGATGTCGAAGCCTTGCGTAATAAGCATGGCAACTTTGATACTGGACTCTGCATTGAGGAAACATTGCAAGACTTGTTGACCTTATGCCCTAGGAATAGACCCAGGACAGACGCATATCAAGGCTTGGTGTCCTACTTGAAAACAGAGTACGGGGTGACATTAACGATTAAATCAAGGAAGAGAAAATGAAAATTTGGTATTTTGGAAAAGTCTATGACCTGGATCAGATGAAAGACGTAGATATTGAGAAGGACATTGAGGCCAGAATAGAGGAATTCACAGGCAAAGTAATTGGCGTAAGTGTGAAACCTACTGATGATGGCTATGAGGTGATAATTCATAGAAGCCTGAATGTGGAAGTAAAAGATGGCCTGATATTGGAGCCAGACACTTTCATTATCAGCGGAGAAGGGTACAGCGGATTCATGCCGGAGTACCAGAGTATTGGATGCTTTGCTCATTTCCCTGGCTTTGTGCATTACCTAGATCTGCCTGAATTTGAAAAGGCATGTAAGCGAAACGTGGAGTATTATACTGGCCAGAAAGTGAAGAAGGCTACAGTGACAGAATGGATCAATATGCTTGTCCTCGATGTGAAGTTTTAACTGCTGATAAAAGGAAAACATGGAATCCTGATATTATTTTTAGCTGACGAATAACGAAAATCTATATTGGGATTCCACTTATTTTAACCTATTGACACTATGAAACATGATATGAAAGTTGAAGAGAGATACTTTTCAGAAGATATAAATTCACTGAAAGCTTATGACGAGGGATTTGGAACCGCTTATGACAATGGCGGTTCCTATGTACTGACAATCCAACTGTCTAAACTGAATGAGCTTTGCCCTCGTAAAACTCAGAACAAACAGATGTACCAGAGACTTGTCACTTTCCTGTATGAGAAGGGGATTACCCTTCGAATACTGTCAAGGAAGAGGGACAAGTCTATTGAAGAAGAAACTGAAGGAAACTGAATGGAACTATCTCAAATTGACTTGGTAATTGGCAAATTGTCAGATTTGCTAATTGCCAATGGAGAACAGAAAGATACTATCCCTAAACCTGTCTGACTTGGAAATTATCAGGATGACAAGCCTGATGATTGACAAGGATAGACAGAAAAAGCCTTATTGAAGATGAATTGTACTATACTATCCCTATTGAAAGATAATGATAATGGTATTCTTCAATTTGGAAAAATCATAAAGGTGGCAGGGATGGAACGTAGGCGAAGCCGAAGTGGAATGGTACGGTCGGTGCCACCTTTAATGGAAAACAATAACATTTCCCAAAGATTGACTTTCGCTTCGCTCAGTCAACCTTCAGACTATTATAGTCAATATTTGTGGTCATTTTTTGGAGTAAAACACGTATTCTCCTATATAAGAGAAAAAAAGACACAAAAAAGACACAATACAGATTTTTCAGTAATACAGAAAAATAACCATATATGATTTTTGACAGAGGAAAAATAAGAGTTGACAATGGTGTAGAGTACATTATGGAATGGACTGATGATAATGGCAGATGTAAGTTTGACCAGTATCTCACCAATGGAAAAATGATAGTCAACAAGGTAATGACTGGTTGCGGATTCACTACATACAGTCTCAAAAACCAGGAGAACACTATATTGGTTTCTCCACGAATAAGATTGCTGCAAGAGAAAGAAAGGGACTTCAATCAAAACAACAACCAGTTATGCTATTACTTCAACCGTGAAAGAGACTACAAAAACAAAGAGAAGAAGAGCATTGAACAGTTGGTTGAAGAGTTCAAGGATTATAAACAACTATGTGATAAGTACAACAGACCAATGAAACTGATGGTGACTTATGATTCTTTCGCCAATTTGATGACAATGCTGGAAAGAGTATTTGAATTAGATATAAACCTTCTATTTCGTATTGTCATAGATGAATCCCACACTATCATTAAAGATGTTCTGATAAAGGAGTATAACAATAAGTGTGTCCTATCTGCATTTCTTCATAAGTTGTTTCAGTATGAGAAGCTTTTGTTCATTTCTGCAACGCCAATAATTGACTATATGCAGGAGGTTCCAGAGTTCGCAGCATATAATGTTGAATATGTTGAGCTTGACTGGCCAAATAAGGTTCCGATAGACACAAGGCACTATAGCTGCAAGAACGCTAAAGATGCTTTCAATAGTATATACAGCTACTATTCCAGGCATATAGATCCACATAACAGACACTATTTCGATGTCATTCACTACGGCGAAGGACTAAGTGATTATAGCTATGAGGCGGTTGTGTTCCTGAATAGTGTAGATGATATAAAGGATATTGTCAGTGGATATGTGACCAAGAAGCAGCTCATTGACATTTCTGAGATAACTGTTATATGTGCCAATACAAAGGAGAATGCGACGAAATTACGCAAGGCACATCCCCAACTTGAAATAAAGGCTTCTATTCCCAAAAAGGGCGAGAGGCATACGACATGGACTTTTGTTACCAGAACTGCATTTGAGGGTGTTGATTTCTACAGTCCCTGTGCCAGTACCTATGTAATAGCCAACTACTATGTGGGAAGTTTGCAGTTAGACATAGCATCGGATATTCCCCAGATTATCGGCAGACAAAGACTAAAGACCAATGTATTCAGGAATATTCTTCATATCTATTACAAGGAAAACATAAGCATAATAGATGATGATTTGTTCGAGGCCAAGAGGAAGGAGAAGATGGAAAGGAGCCTAATCAGAATCTCCAACTGGACTTATATAATGGATGACCAAGGTAAAAGTGCTTATCTACATGATGTGTCTCGTACAATAGACGATGACCCAAATTATCTATATATCAAGACTGTCAACGGGAAACCAGAGATAGACAACTTGATTATAGTATCGGAGAATTATTGTCGGGACATTTTGAAGAACCATATTAGTTGGTATTGTATGGGGCCTGCGAAATTACACAGGCAATATTCTCCCCAGGTTATGCAACTGAAGGACAATTTGGAGGCCATTGCTACCCCCAAAAAGAACCAGGATAGGATAAAGGCGATATTATATTGCTTCCAAAAACATCCTGAATGTCAAAGGGAGATATTTGGTATGCTGCATGACGAGGGATATAATGATGTAGCCTATTACTTCAATATGCTATCAACCGAAAGGATTATTGCCAATGGCTGTGACCCTTGGAAGATGGATCAGGAACTACGGCATGTAAGCGGTGAAACTGACATTAAAGACCTTGTAGCTTCTTTATTCGAGAATGGCGAGGTTTACAGCAAGAAAGACGTGAAGTGGATGCTACAGGAAGTTTATGACAAGATGGGTATTGCAAAGACGGCGAAAGCAAGTGAACTACCGAACTATATACCTTGCAAGATTACCAATAAAGACGGATTAAAAGCATATAGGATAACAATTTAAGAATATGTTATGGCAACATTGAAAATTAGTGACCTGGAGTTTGCAAAGAAGCTGACTCCAACATTTAGAGACCACCTTGAACGCTTCTTGCCTCAGTGGTTGGATTCACTCGTACCATATTATGAGGAAGCGAAAGCCATTGGAGCAGATATGTTCAAATTACAAGATACTATGCCTTGTGGTGGCGAGTATTCATTATTTGAAAAGGACGGCATTGGATATTACTTGACCGATTTTCCTTGGTTGAAGTGTCTGTCATTCAACTCAGACTACAAGTATATAAAATGCTACTGGTATCAATGCTTTGTGGATTTCTACCCAAGGCTTGATACTGACTGGAAAGAGCGAATACATAATTTTGGAGCTTATAACTGGTATATGTATAGGCCATTCAACATGAAGGAAGGATATGACTGTGTAGCCAAAAGAGTAGATGATTATTTCAAGGCCATCACCAATGATCCAGATGTTACATTCATGCTGAGTGGAACTTCTGCAATATGCCTTACTCCGAAAGGCGTAAGATGGATAGAGGACTACTGTAAGTTAGAGTAGGCATCGGAGAGTCTCAGGACAGAAACAGGAGGGATAGTTGACTAATGACAATCAGCTATCCCTTCTTCTATTAACCTAAAACACAAATTTCAAATGTCGAAACAGATAGTAACCGTCGGGAAGAGACGGAAATATAACAAAGACAGCCTTACATGGGTAGCCGGTAAGGGATGGCAGGGCGTTGTTTATATTTATAGACTTGATGCGCCTGGTGATGAAAAGGATGGCTGGGTTTATGTCGGTTGTACCCCAGAGGAAGAAACACGCAAGAACAGATGGAACAAGCCCAAAAGCAAGTATGCCGGGAAGAAGATAGCTGCTGCAAGGAAAAGATATGCTCTTATAAACTTCAAATATACTGTAGTAGATACTCTCTATGACAGGGACATTGACAAACTGGTTGAGAAACTGGAGGATCGAGAGAAAGACTTTATCAAGATATTTGATTCTTTCGAGCATGGTTTCAACAGCAATAAAGGTGGGACAGGTCGTAGGGGTACAAAGATAAGCTTGGAAGAGATAGCGCGTCGGAACAAGACACGCAAGGATAATGGTTTCCATCATACGGATGCTGCCAAGCAAAAGATTAGTGCAGCCAGTAAGAAACGCAGGAAAACCCAAGCTGAGAAAAATAAAATCTCCGCTTCCAACTCTGGTAAGAAGCGCACAGAGGAAATGAAAAAAGCCCAAAGTGACAGGATGAAAGGCATAGAACCTACTGCTGCTACTGAAGGTGCTAAGAAATGGCGTGACAAGAATGGCGGTGGCTATTGGAAAGGACAGAAGATGTCAGATGAAGCCAAGGCCAACATGAAAGCTGCTCAACAAAGATGTGTAGGTGTCAAGGTCAGGGCAAAGTTCATAGATGGTACTGATATGGACTTCCTTACGAAATCTGACGCTGCTAATCATTTTGGAGTCAGTATCGCAGCCATTGATTACTGTATAGTCCACAAAGCCTTTTCCAAGAAGGCTCAGGTGTGGTTTGAAAAAATTTAATAAGTAGCCATAAATTAAATTTTGCCCTGTGATGGTCTCTCTCGCTTGGCTGTCACGGGGCTTTTATTAAGAGAAGTAAGGGGACTACCCTTTGAGATTACAATGAGAAGATATAATTCATTTTCCAGCCAGGATCAGGAGGTCTTGGTCAGGAACGTCAGGATATTGCACCTGTCGAAAAGAGTTTGCAATATAGAAAGGAGGTGCTTACCGTGCATTATTTAAGAACATTTGAATTCATGGGTGAGTACCAGAAAGAGAAATATAGCATGGGATTTCCTCATATAGCAGCTGTAAGTGGGACAACCATCTTCTTGGGCGAAAAAAGCATATTTGAAGTCTCAGATGATGTTGTTAAACGTATTCTATTGGAGAAATGGAATCAGGTAGGTAGTCTAAAAATGACATACGGAGAAATCGTTGCTGTTCGTGACATAACGGGATGGTTTGAGGGAAATACTGGCATTGTTGACTTCAAGGAGTACCGTTATTTTGAGGGGATGGATTATGTGCCGGGTAGATGTTTTGCAAACTGCACATCATTACGTTCAATCATTCTGCCTCCAACCATAACAACTATCTGGGACATGGCCTTTGGCAACACTTATTCGTTGGAGGAAGTTGTTATTCCAGAGAGCGTAGTGCATATTAAGGACAATGCTTTCAATTCATGCGGCCTGACATCAGTGACGGTTCCCAAAAATGTTGAGGATATAGGCGATTACGTCTGGTGTCATTGCCATAACCTCAGAGAAGCCACGTTTGAATCAGTGAATCCACCTAAGATGAATGGTGGCACACTATTCTCAGACTGTCCTAACCTGACTACTGTGTATGTGCCAGGGGAATCTATCGATAAGTACAAAAGGGCAAGGGGCTGGAGCTACTTTGCCGAGAAGATGAAACCAATAGAAGAAAAATGAAATATCAAGGAAGTAAGAGCAGGATAGTTGGTGAGATTCTACCAATAATGCTGAACAAGATGCACCTAGGGATGGCTTTTGTAGATGCGTTTGTGGGCGGTTGTAGTGTCATCCAAAACGTACCTCCAGAGTATAAGAGGATAGCTAATGACAATAACCGCTACCTTATCGCTATGTGGGAAAAGCTGACAACGACAAACTGGCAACCTCCCACCACGATTGATAAACCGTTCTATGACAAAGTCCGTGAATCCTGGCATAAGGACGATGGCAAGTATGAAGATGCACTGATTGGCTGGGTTGGATTCATGGCTTCGAGGAATGGACGCTTTTTTGATGGGGGATATAGTGGCCACAATGCTAAAGGCAGGGACTACATCAATGAGAATATCAGGAACACTTCACGCCAAATACCTTTCTTGATGGGGGTTGAATGGCAATGTGGAAGTTACGAATGTATCTCTATGCCGAAAGCCTCACTGGTTTATTACGATCCACCTTACAAGGGAACTTACGGCTATTCGACATCCAAGAACTTCGACCATGATAGGTTTTATGATTGGGCGAGGCAGATGAAACGAAACGGCCACTTGGTCTACATCAGCGAGTATAATATGCCAGGGGACTTCTCATGTGTTTGGCAGAAGCAGATAACCAATAGCGTCAACCTTACCAAGACCTATCAGGCTACGGAAAGGTTATGGACGCTATGAAAAAATAGAAGAGAGATTGTAGCTTTTACACTACTTTCTCTCTTCGTTTCCTCTTTCCTCCGAATTGTCGGAATACTGAAAGAGCTAATTGTTTAGTTTTGTCTATTGGTGATTATTCAAAAAAGTAATCGTCATCATCGTAAGTGTTGAAGCAGAATCTTATCGAAGGCTTCTCCATTTGCTTTTTTATAATAAAAGCACTAATGATAATAGCAGCAGGAACCGATACAATCTGCAATACTTCTTTTACTCTCTTCATAATCGTCTCTTTTTTAATTTCTTTGTTTTCCATTTTTGTTTGATATTTAATGTTGTCTGCTATAGATAATTCCATTAAATCGGGCAGTAGAGCATAAACTGCAACCATTACAATTTCCTGGGCATTTATACACTCCTTTTCCGATGGCCATATTGTCATATTCCACACCTGGCACACATTTGTATTCTCTCGCTGCTCCTTGAATATCTGGCAGCGAACCATTTACCACGATGTAAGGTGCATCCCTAAAGTCAAGGTCAGACCTACATGTATATGTGTACGTTTTAATTCCTCGCGTCATATCAAAGTACCTTGCAATCTTATTCCATTGTCTCACCTGATTCTGGTCTCGAAAATCACCAGCTTCATCAAGTCGAATAAGTGTTATCGGTTCTGGTGCATTGTCTATATATGCTTCCATTAGAGAAACAATTTCTGTAGTGCGAGCATTGGTTAGCCATCGTTCCATAACAAGATTCTTATGTTTGTAATTTGGATAAATCCTTTCGCACTTTAAGGCATAACAGACACTTTCTACTTTACACAGACCTAATGCTCTACTAGGACAATGTTCTGCTGACGTAAGGTTTACTATCAATGTGGAACGGGGGATTTTTGTATTTCCATACGAAAAGGCTATTCCCCCAAAACCTTCAAGATATTTACATTGCAATACCTTTATCTTCTTTTTCATTACATAGTTAAGAATTTGACGAGGATTTGCATTCCCCTCCAAATTCTTAACTATGATATAAACTTAATAAATCAAACAAAATGAGTACGAAAAAGTTTAATGAGAGCAAACTGGGTAAAGAGGAAGAAATGTTACCAACAATCAATTTGATTGAGGATTATATGGTCAACATGGAGGGAATGGCAAAAGCTGGAATCACTGCATACTTCCATTATGTTCCAATTCCAAAGAATATATTGGATGGAGTTGATTCACTCTTATGTTGCATTAGTTATCCTTTTGTTGGTGAACAAAAAATGATAGCTATAAAAATCGAAAAACACGAAGCAGGTGATGACTATTTGCTGGTTGTTGATTCCATTCTATTAGCTATTTCCCGTGCCTACCAAGAACTTGACGATGATGGACTTTTAAAAGATCACAAATTTTGTAATATGTGGATTACTGGTTTGGAACTTGCAGGAGGAACACTTATTCTTGATGTTTGGGAAAAGTAAACGTGAACTGGCGTAGCAACCAGTTCCTTTTCTTTTTTACACCCAGAACACAAACTTACTCCCACTCGCTCCTTCGCCATCATAGTCACAAGGCAAAGGGAACTGGCAGCAAAGGTCAATGACAGCATCTTCGTCGAGGTGAGTAGTAAGTTCAAGTTCTATAGCACCTCGTCTTTCTGAATAGCTCAGGTTCCAGATGCCACAACCTACAGCAGCATCAACCACCGTTCTAATCTCGTCTTGTTGCCGCCATATAGTGTCGAAGTCAGTCATAATATTCAATCCTCAGTTCCTCGCTAACATTGAAGTTATCGTGGAAGTTATCGTCATACAGGTAAACTAAACGCAAGCCCCTATATACCGATGGAACCTTCAGCACATCGAGCAGATGCCACTTAGGTTTTCCATAATCGTATGAAGAACGGTCAAGGATAATACGGTTTGATGTGTAGTCAAAGTGATAGTAGCCTCCACCAATGCACTGGTCGCCTGGTTTGAGCAAGTCCTTATGCTGATTCACCATACCAAGCCTGAAATAGCCGTCCATTGTGATTATGAATTTGGGTAGTGTCATTGGTCGAGCAGTTCAATATATCGGTTAATGTTAAACCTCAATTCTTCCAAGTCTATGAACTGTGCGCCTCGATAGACCTCTTTCCCATCCATCAGCAGTAACACGGTTGGCCCCGAATAAACCAAGAAGCGACTGGCAATTAAAGGCTCTTCAATTATATCAGTATAGAATGAGCAGAGTGAAGGAAACGTGTCTGCCACCTGTCCCACCTTATCAAGCATGACATTACAGACTCCACAATCAGGAGCTTTGATATAGAAAAGACAGAGACGATTGTCTGAAAGGGTCTGTTCTATGTCCTGTATGTTTTTAAGATGATTCATACCTTTATTGGTGTGCTGACCTTGTGTTTATCTTCTTACCTTCCTTGCTCCAAGTATAGATCCAGGAGCCAACTTGACTGGTGAATGTCTCGCCACTAACAGACAGCACCTTCCCAACAGTTGATTCACTCAGGGTCTTTGTCTTTTTCCCATTGGCATCATAGATATAGTACCATGAGCTGCTCTTGACCACAAAGAACGTGGAACTGAACCCCTGTAGTTCTCCGATAGTGCTACTGAGGGTCTTTATCTTTTTGCCGTCCTGATCATAGATATAGTACCAGTTCTTCGTTGTCTCGATATGGCTGATGCTCTGAGCCTGAAGGTTGACTACAGATAACAGCAAGACGATGGATAATAACAGTTTCTTCATACTAATGGCTCCAGATAGTTTACTTTCTTTCCATTTTTCTCAGCGTAGGCAATTTCACTTTTGGTACTTTCGCCGATATAACCACCTACGTTAATGACAAAGATTTCATCTGCCATATCGATCTTCCGTTTGTGCATATCGTCGAGCATTTCCTTAGTACCGGGTTTCCACACTTCTTCATCACCCGAATGTCCGAATAGGCCGACACTAATGACAATGCAGCCTTCAAGCGTCAATCGTTTCTGGGTCTCGATGAACTGTTCCTTAAAACGAGTGCTTCCGCATAGAGTGATGACTTTATAGTTCTGTATCATACGCTTTCAGGATTATATTTGAGCGCATCAGACGGCCAACCAGTTACATTCCTGCCTGTGTCAAGTAAGCGAATCTCACGGAGGTCATCATCAGTCAAAGTGAAGTCAAAGAGTTCAATGTTCTCTACCATCCTTTCTTTGTGGGTTGTTTTTGGAATAATGATAACATCATTCTGAATCAAGAACTTCAAGGCAATCTGGGCAGAAGTCTTTCCATATTTCTCGCCAATACTCGCCAAAGACTTGTTTTTGAAGATGCTGTTTCTACCTTCTGCCAGCGGACTCCATGCTTCCAAAGCCGTGTTATATGGTTTCAGGTATTCCATCATCTTCCGCTGCTGATAGAGTACATGGGTCTCGCACTGGTTCACAACAGGCATGAATTTGGCACCATTCACAATCTTGGGGAACGTGTTGGGATAGAAGTTTGACACGCCTATAGCCTTGAACACACCTTGTTTATAGAGTTCTTCAAGCGTGTGCCACATGACAGATGGATTCCCAACAGGCCAGTGAATCAGCATCAAATCTACATACTCCATACCCAACAGTTTCATGGAATGGTCAACAGAACGTAGTGTCTCTTCCCTTGAATAGCATGAATCGCATATTTTTGTTGTAATGAACAATTCTTCACGGGGAACACCACAAGCCCTAACAGCATTGCCTACAGCTTTTTCATTGTAGTACATAGCGGCTGTATCAATGCTTCTGTAACCTACACTGACAGCATCTTCAACAACCCTTTGTGTGTCTCTCTCAGGAATGTTATAGACACCAAGCCCAACCATCGGCATTTTCAGCCCATTGTTCAAAGTCTTGTATTCCATATCACATAATTCTTAATAGGTTGATGCTTTGGACTCTACGAACTGCCAACGGCCATCAGTTTTGGTCAATTTGGATTTCATCTGTAGCCTCCAGGTATGACGGCCACTACCATAGACGGCAGCATTAACCCTACTGCGACCTGTCATTTCTGCTGTTTCCCCATTCACAGTAATGTTAATCTCGTCATCCTCTACGGAATAGTAGTTAAGAGTACCATTCTCTATCTCATGCAGATATTGCTTCTTGGGCTGCCTGGTTCCTGTCATGTGTATAAGAACCGAACCTTCAGCAAGAATCGTGTCAAGAGCAACAATGTCCTTGGCAATCATAGCTTGGTACATTTGCTTGTATAAGTTTTCTATCTGCTTCTTATCATCCATGTTATTGGGTTTTGTTTGACCACATGCCATTGCAGGGAACAGCATTAAGGCTAATATTATCAAGTTTCTCATTTGAAGTCCCAGAATCCCGTACCCGTCTCAGGGTCAAATTTCCTACCGATAGCCCCACCAATCGTAGGACGTAGCTCTATCTCGACTGTATAGAGAACCGTTGTAGCTTTCAGATGTCCCCCTGCCATTCCATGCTGACGGTTGAAGATAGTTTCCATATCAACCCTTACGTCTGGATCAGCATTTTCATTGATGCTTAGTCCGCAACTTGTATGCTTGCAGAAGATATTGATGATACCAGTCTTAGGCAGTTTTGGCAACTGGCGCAATATCTCGCTAGTCACCAGATGGAAGCCTCTCGACTTGGGAGTAAGTGTTATCTCTACTTGCTGAATCATACCAGTCTATTTCAAAACAGCTTTGACATCCGTCACCATATTCTTGTGGTTCTCGTCAGGCTCAGCCAGTTGTGAGGTCAGCGTAATACCGCCAGGTTTGTCCTGTGTTGAGAATGTACCAGAATAGATGATTGTGCTGGCATTGAACAACGTGGCTTCGACCAATACCTTGTAAGTGCCTTTCTGTACAGTTTTTCCATCTTGGTCGGTGAAATCCCAAGTGAAAGTCTGAGTTCCGTTTGCTTGTGGGGTGGCTCCAGTAAAGGCATCTAACTGTTGGTCTGAGAAGTCGTTAGCCTTGGAGGTCTTGACCCATGTCGGCACACAGGCAGGACGTTTGATGTAGCCACGCATGGGCTGCTCATTCCCGCGAGTCCTTCCCTTAGTGGTAAATGAGGTGACGAAAAGCGTCTTGACTACCTCGCCCTTCTCATTCTCGATCCAGACGGCATACTGATTCGATCCAGGGCCTGCCTGACGCTGATAGTTGAATGACACTTCGAGCGAACTTGGCTTTGCGGCCTTGTCTTTCTTGTTCAGTGCAACGGATGGAATTGCCAAAAGCACGGTAACGATGATGGCAGTTAAAATCTTCTTCATATTAATCCTGTTTTGAGAAATTCGCCACAAAATTACTAAAAATCGGCTTAAATCTGCCATTTTGCAAGTGAATGTATGTTATTTCGGCAATTTTCTAATGAAAATTGAGTAATTTTGTCCCCTGATAGAAAGAATAATGATTCTTATGAAACAATTTGAAGAGCAACTACACCAGGATTTGCACCTGTTCCTTCAGTCAATGAAAGAGATTGATGCTCGTCTGCCTGAGTGTCCCGATGTCGAAGATAAGTGGGAGCAGATAGCGAAAGCCTATATTCCCGACGGCATCAAGGAGTTCAACGACTTCCCATCCGCTTCACTCGGTTGGATGATGTATATTGGCATGGCCGTCGCTAAGTTTTGGGATGCTGAATGGGAAATCTATTCAAAGATTGATGACCTCTATGCCTACATGAGAGACAAGAGAGGCTACGACAGCATGGATGAATATATCCGTGAAGATGTGCTGTTGCTGAAAGGCATCGACTATACGGTATTGGAGAAACTGGTAGGTGAATGTGCCTCTCGTGTCTACAATGCACTACGTCACCAGAACATAGAACCAGGAACAAAAGAGGCTTTCAATGCCTACGTTTCCTGTCTGCATCAACTCTACCTGATGGGAGCCGCCATGCAGTTGAACAGGATGGGCTATCACATGACAAAGATGAATTAGGATGAATGATATGCTAAGAGACGAACTTGTTAAGATAGCTTTGCAATGGCAAGCAAAATACGGCGTTGCGCCACAAATTACTACTGTTGTTTCTGAGTATGATGCAGCAATGTTGGTTGGTATGCCTGAAAATGATTACTCTGAATACATGCAGGATAAAACTGCTGTAAACAAAGGTTCGGACTTTGTTTTCAATCATACAAGATACCAAGTAAAAGCAAATCGTCCAAGTGGTAAACCTGGAAGTTTTGTAACAATGGTTCCCAAAGCATCAAATTATGAATGGGATAAGTTGATTTGGATTTTGTATGATAAGAACTATGTTATACAAGAAGCTTGGGAATGGTGCAGGGAAGAATACATATTAGCTTTTGATAGCATAAAAAGATTATCCCCCAATCATTACAGAAAAGGAAAATGTTTATATAAAAAATGAACCAATGAAGCTGACCTACATCTTCCACAGCGGCTTTGTTCTTGAAACAGAGCAGTCCATCCAGGTATTCGACTACTGGCTGGATCCAAGCGGTGTGATGGAAGGTGTATTGAAAAGCGACAAGCCTCTCTATGTGTTCTCCAGCCACTTCCATGAGGATCACTTCACTAGGGTTATTTTCGAGTGGAAGAAACAGAAGCCCAATGTCACCTACATTCTGAGCAAGGATATACTCAGACACAGGAGGGCAAGCAAAGAAGAAGCAGATGTTTGGTTAGCTAAAGGTGGCTCATGGTCAGACAGTAGAATCTCAGTCAAGGCTTTAGGCAGTACAGATAGCGGAGTCTCATGGATTATAGAGACAGAGTGCAAACGAATCTTCCATGCCGGGGATTTGAATAACTGGTATGCTCGTTTCTTACCTGATGCTGTGCCAGGACAGACAATCTACAGCGAAGAATTTGAAGAAGACATAGACCCAATAGCGCATGAAAAGCAATATCTTGGGGAACTGAAGGATATTCGCAAGGTGACAGATAGCTTCGACTTGGTGATGTTTCCGATTGATGGCCGTATAGGAAACGGTTACACACTTGGTGGCAGACAGTTTATCGACCGCTTCAAGGTTGGCATGTTTGTCCCCATGCACTTTGTGGCCAGTGGGTTTGAATCCTCATGGCGCATGAAAGAGTTTACAGATGAAAAGAATATCCCTTTCTGGGAGATCAATAGAGAAGGAGAAACGATAGAAGTATGAATATTAAGATGGATCCGATGGGCAGAGCCATTGCCGACCACTGGAAAACGAAGAAGGCAGACAGGCTCAGAGTGTTCTCCCCGATGTTTGAGGAGGACGAGATACCCTTGACCACTCTTTTCCGAAAATACAAGGCTATGCCAGAGATTGAAAGGAAAGCTCTCGACATGGCAAAAGGAAAAGTACTTGACGTGGGTGCTGGCTCTGGCTGTCATTCACTTGTCTTGCAGGAAAAGGGCATCGACGTGACTGCCATAGACATTTCCCCTTTGTCTGTTGAAACCATGAAAGAACGTGGGGTTAAGAAGGTGCTTGAACAGAATTTCTTCACTCTGGAGGGGCAATACGATACCATCCTAATGCTTATGAACGGTATAGGGATAGTTGGAACCTTGGAACGGTTGCCTGAGTTCTTCAAGCAACTCGACAAAATATTAGCTCCAGGAGGTCAAGTCCTGTGTGATTCGTCCGATATAAGCTATGTGTTCGAGACTGAGGACGGCATTATAGAGCTACCCGAAGGCATGAGTTATTACGGAGAGCATAGTTTCCAGATGCAGTACAAGGACACCATTGGCGAACCCTTCCCTTGGCTCTATATCGACGCTGACACCCTGAGAGAACGGGCAGCGAGGAATGGATATGCAGTCGAGGTGGTAACTGAAGGTGAACATTACGACTATTTGGCAAGAATAACAAGGAGGCAAGATGAACATTGAAGAAGTAAGGGATTATGCTCTAAGCATGAATGAGCAGGTGACAGAAAGACTTTTCGCAGGCCAATGGCTCTCGTGGAGAATCGGCGGCAAATGGTTTCTTCTTACAGAGCTTGATGTACCTGAACCGTGGGTATGTGTGAAATTGGAGCCAGAGGTGGGTGAAAGGCTCAGAGAGCAATATGAAGGTGTACGTCCTGCCTATCACATGAACAAGAAACATTGGAGCGACCTTTTATTGGATTTGCTAGATGATGAATTCATAAAGGAACAGATAAAGGCTTCTTATGACCTTGTGGTGAGTAAGTTGCCAAAGAAATTAGGAATCAAATAAGGGAAGAATATGAAAATAATACTAACTGGAGCCACAGGATATGTGGGAGAAGGAACGTTGCTTGAACTGCTGAAGGTTGATGCAATAGAGAAAGTGCTGTCTGTCAGCAGAAAGCCGACGGGTATCAAGCACGAGAAGTTGGAAGAGTATCTGGTATCTGACTTTATGCAGCTGAAGGAAGGCGACGAGCATTTCAAGGGCTACGATGCCGTGTTCTTTATTGCTGGCATCACCTCTGTTGGAACACCAAAGGATGTGTATGTACGTATCTCCCAGGAGATTCCCTTGCACTTTGCTGACATTATGCCCGACAAGGAGCGAATGACCTTCATTTATCTCAGTGGTGCTGGTACAAGTCCTGACGGTAATCAGTTCTGGCAGCAAGTAAAGAGCAAGACTGAGGCAGAGATACAAACCAAGGGTTTCAAACGTACCTTCGGTTTCAGACCTGCAATAATGAAGTGGGCAAAAGGACAGAAGCATATCCAAACGATGCAGTATGCCTTTATTGTATTCTATCCTCTTATCCGACTGATGGGACAGGCTAACAATATGAAGGAAATCGCCTTGTCAATGCTAACGCTGACTCGCGACGGCTATCATAAGTTCGCCATTGCCCCGAAAGATATAACACAACTAGCAAAGAACTTCTAACGAATGAGTTTCATCAAGTACATAGCTGACGAGAACCACTACAAGGAAGTGCTGTCATTGGTGGGTAAAGCCAAGCAGACTGTGTGGATTGGAACGGCAGACATCAAAGACCTATATGTTGATGATAAGCCATTCCTTGCTATGATTGCCTCCTTGCTCAAGAAGGGTGTGGAGGTCAGACTGATTCATGCTAAAGAACCAGGAACAGCATGGAGAGAGGATCACGAGAAACATCCTATCCTCTATGACGGCATGGAGCGTGTGCTATGTCCGAGAGTTCATTTCAAACTCATTATCATAGACAGCAGCATTGCCTACGTCGGTTCCGCAAACTTGACAGGTGCAGGGATGGGAATGAAGTCTCCACGAAAAAGGAACTTCGAGGCGGGCATCCTGACCGATGACCCAGAAATGGTTGATGCAGCCATTGAGCAGTTCGATAATGTGTGGATAGGCAAGTTCTGTAAGGAATGTGGCCGTAGAGAGTATTGTTCAGACCCGATAAAATAGTATAACATGGAAATCATCAGAGCGACCAAAACAGCCGAACAAGCAGGAGCCTATTATGTAAGAATACAGGCAATGGCACGGAAACATCAGATTCCGCTTGACGTGGAGTTTGACGAGCATGATACGCCAGAGACCAAGTATATCGTTATTGTCGATGACTACCTCCCAATAGCTACATGCCGTTTGTACGCTATTGATAAAAAAAGTATGATGTTGGGACGAATCGTGGTGCTGCCTGATTATCGGGGAAGAGGAATCGGTACGCTTGTCGTGAAAGAGGCTGAGAGGTGGGCAAAGGAACTTGGTTACGAAAATGCTGTAGTTGAGAGCCGTGACAACAAGATACATTTCTATGAGACGATGGGCTATGTGGCAGACTACTCAAAGAAGATAGTTGGTGATACTTTCACCTGTTACAGAATGGAGAAAACAATAGAATGATGGAAACTAGAAAGAATATAGCAGCAGAGAAGAAAAGGTGCAATAGCCATAACTGCGCCCAAGCCATCCTTCATACTTATGCCGATATTGCAGGGATAAGTGAAGATGAAGCCATGAGTATTGCCGGAGCTTTTGGTGGTGGTATGGGAAACATGGAAGGAACCTGTGGCGCACTCGTTGGGTCTGGTCTTGTCTTAGGATTGGTCAACAAGGACAAGGTGAAGTCCATGAAACAGATGCGGCAGATTATGACCAAGTTCCAGGAAAGAAACGGAGCCACCCAATGCAAGCTACTGAAAGGCATTGGTACAAAGGTAGTGTTGCGTGAATGTCCTGACTGTGTAGCCGATGCAGCAGAGTTTCTTGAAGAACAATTAAATGGGTAGGATTCAAATATGCAGATAATACTCGCTTCCGCAAAGATAATGAATGACAAGCTAAAGTCTGTTCCTGCCGTTAGTCTGTCATCACCTCGTTTCAAGAATGAGGCTCAGGCTTTTGCAAAGGATATGGCTCAGTATTCTACAGAGACGATTGCCGAAATGCTGGGCTGTAGTCAACAGATTGCCGTTCAGAACAGGATGCGGTATTTGCGATTCTTTGAAGATGCGCCCAAACTTCCAGCTATCCTCGCTTATCACGGTCAGGCATACAAACATCTGAAGGCTGAAACGCTGAATGTAGATGACCTCACTTACTCACAAGGGAAGCTCTGGATAACTTCATTCCTCTACGGCTTGTTACGTCCGCTTGATGGTATTCTGCCTTATCGGATGGAAGGAAATGTAGAGTTACCCAGCGGAAAGGGGCAGAATCTGTTTGGGTTTTGGAAGAGCCGCCGACACTCAGAAACGCAACCATCTTATCAGACTGTCCCAATCTGTCAACCATCTATGTGCCGTCTAAGTCTGTAGAGAAGTATAAAAAAGCACGGAACTGGAGTCATTTCGCAGATAAGATTAGGGATGCAAGAGTAGTTATAATGTGGGACTTCCTCAACAAAACGCCCCAGAGCTTAGTCGGACAAGGAATGCAGGGTGTAAATGTCTCAGGAACCATACTGTCCGATTATGGCGATTTGTCGATTAGGGTATTGACAGCCCAGAACGGTTCTTTCATCAAATATGCCTGTTCTGATAAAGGGTATGCCCAACTGGTCGAGAATACAGCACTGAGAATCCCAGTATTCAGCGTACATGACGTGATTTACATAGAGTCATATTCAGGTCAATATAGATATACCATTGGTGGAGTAAGAGCCACCAAGAACCAAACCAGATACTATGCGAAGGTTTCCGATGTGCAAAAAGGTTATGTTGAAGTGGTGGCGGTAGGTACTACATACCTCTATTCCATAACAGTTGCCTTAGACATGTTGGCCGCTGGTGATGAATTGAGGCCAGTAGGAGAAAGAGTTGCTTTGTGGGACTGGCAGAATGGTTATCCTTCTACGATAAAGAGAGAGGGAGTAGATGGAATCGATTTAAGCAAAGACATTCATTCTTCTTTAGAGGGAACTGAAATGAGAGTATTGAGTAAAGTGCCAGGGGAAAGAATAAAACTTGCCTACAATTCAGACGGATATGCTCAGATTAACCAAGGAACATGTATTAGGGTTCCAGTCAAAAGTACCAATAATCTTGTGTCTGTGATAAGCTATACTGGTCAATTCAGATACACTATTGGAGGGGTTCAGGCAGAGAAGAATCAGACAACCTATAGAGTGACTGCCGATGACGTAAAGAATGGATATGTGGAGATTATAGCTACGGGGACAGCCTATCTTTATTCAATCTCTGTAGAATATGAATTAAAAGAATAGAAGATGAAATATCAAGGATCCAAGCAAGGATTGTAGATGAAATCCTGTCTATAATGCTATACATGTTTTTTTAAACAAATAAAAGAGTTTATTATTAAGACATATTCATCAAATATTTATTATTGTAAATATATGCCAGAAATGCAAAAATAAGTTAAATATCACATCCAATGCGTAATTTTTACACAAAAGATTTGGCGGAACAAAATTTTTGTCTTACCTTTGCGTCGAAATTACACAATGAAGTGCATTTCAAAACAAATTATAAACAAATAAACAATATTAAATTATGAGACTATTTAGTTTTTTGAACAGAAAGAACGAGAGTGCTAACGCAGCTATCTCCATGCTGCCAGTCTTGAACCCAGCCGACCAGTCTGAAGAAGAGGTCAACAGCGTGATGACAGCATCAGAGCCAGAGTCACCAGAGAACAAGCCGCTGACTGTTTCCTATGCTACAGGATGGCCCATCGACATCATCTACGGCTACCTTCACAAGAACTATGAAGAGAAGGGATTCGGCGATTCCATGATCAAGAGCGATTTGGCGTTTCGTGACATGAACATGAACATCATCAAAAACAAAATCCTGATGGTGTTCCGAGAAATCAACCTGAACTACGATGTAATGAAGAAAGATGTGGAAACCCGTATGGAAACATGCAATGCAGCAGGACTGATTTCTACAGTTACAGAACTGGAGAATCAGATGGCTATCATTACAACGCACAAGCAGGAGCTGGAACAACTCGAAAGAGAGTTTAAAGGAGATGACCAGGCATCAGTGCCTCTTCAGTCATACAACTGTGGCTTCCTTAGAGGTGTCGCTACAATTGCGATGACATCGCCCCAGAAAAAAGCCGTGATGCCACAGGCAAACGTTGCACACCCCCTATCACAACAAAGAGCAACAGCATAACAGAGTGAAGAATCAATAGTGTAAAACCAATAAAGAGAATCATTATGAACTGGTGGATTAAATTCGGTTGCATGTTGACAGGATGGAGTTCAAGCGTACTGTCACAGTGCTCAGAGGCAAGCAAATGCCAATTAAGCAAATACACGTCCGCGTTGTTGATACTTATCCTAATCTGGGGAGTTACAGGTTTTTGTTTTGCTCAGAGATATATAGGACTGCCCACATGGGCATGCGGATTCGTGTCAATGTTCTTTATCACAATCGTTATTATGATTGAGCGTCAAATCATTCTAACAAGCGAAAAGACATTCTCAATGGTAGCTTTCAGAGCGATCATCGCTTTTATCATGGCCATCGTCGGCTCCACAATTTTTGACCAGACTATGTTCGGCAAGGACATCGACAAACAAATGACAAATACGATTGAAGTGCAAGTTGCAGATCTGACTAAGCAGAGGGTTCGAATAATTGATGAGAAGTTGGCTGCATTACACATGGAAATCGATTCCATTGACGGCATCAATGCTGTTTTACAAGCTGACATCAATGCCAACCCATTTGTCATTCAGAAATCTGTCACCAACAGTACGTCCAAGCTGGTTATGCCTGACGGTCAAATAAAGACTGTAACGAATCCTTCTGTTACAACTAATCAGGTTGCCAATCCCAAACAAGCCATTCTGGAGGCAAATAACAAGACTGCCGACAAACTGCGTGAACAAGAGCAGAAGTGGATGGAAAAGAAACAGAATGTGGAAGAAGACGTTAGACGTGAATGTAAGGAAAGCGTTGGATTCCTAGAAGAATTGGAAGCGATGTGGGACATCATAACTACCCGAAAATTGGCAGGAGCTTTCTATGTAGTATTCTTCGTTCTGCTAATGAGCCTTGAATTGTTCGTTGTGGTCAGCAAACTGGTTGACAAGGAATGCGACTACGAGGCTGCCATCAAAGGTGCCCAGAAAGTAAGGATCGTGCAGTTTTCAAATGCCTTCAACAGAGTAACATTGCAAAAAGCCCGTGTCGTATGAGAACCTTATTGCTCGCAGCGTTGTTGTACTTGTCTCCCAACGTTTCAAGCAACAGCAACGATTATGTGTACATCAGCAAAGGCAGCAGTGCCTATGCGTATCACATGAAGAAATCGTGCAGAACACTCAAAAGATGCAATGAAGAAGGGCATGTAATGGCTGTAACGTTAGCAAAAGCAAAAGAAATGGGACGAAGGCCCTGCAAGGTATGTTATAAGTAGGATGGCCTGAAGTTATACTTCAACCATTAATATTGTTTATTTGTCGTGTGCGGCCTTGTCCGCAAGGCTGCACACTTTCCCCCAAAACCACAACTAGTTATAAATATGAACAGTTTCAACAATATCTTAGACATGTTCCCCGAAAGGGAAATGAAAGACAATCTCAATGACATTATCGTTGTCATAGACGAGCTATCCCATAAGACACCTGTTGTCGGATTCCATCATTCATTTTATGTGCCAGGATGGATCGGTTTCTTCCAGCTCATGTTCGTAGAGAGCAAGATGAACAAATTCGCATCTCAATCATTCTGTAGGAACATGAACTACTTTGAATTTGGCGACTGGCTCATCAACAAGTCAAAGGAAATCGCTGATCTTCAAAAAAGAACAGCGACTGAAGACCAGCAAATAACCGAATCACAGAATGATGCTATTATTCGAGTGTTCAAAGTATTGGCTGCTTTATGGATGAACTATCTGCCAGAGATTTCCACATACCATAGCATCAAATATACAGAGAACACGCTAATATCTCCTGCCGGAATGGTTTATAAGGGACTAGAAGAAAACCTGAAGGGACTTGGATATGAACAAAGTGACGATAGTGGAAAAGGTTCAAAATCAAGTGTGAAAGATGATGCAAAAGGGTGTTTGTACAGCATTGTTGGCTATATACTGAATATTCTCTTGCTTGCGGCCATATTCGGCTTGTTAGGGGCAATATTTGGCTGATTTTTACGTTATATATATGTGTGTAACTTGTTGTTATAAACGACTCTATTAGAGTTATCATTTAACGTCTAATTCGAAAGAGATAATTATGATTGAACTAAGACCAGCATTTGAAGAGGCTTTAAGAAATTTAGGCAATTGGAGAAATAAGTACCCTTATCAGGTATATCCTCACAAAATTGTGCTGAACATGATGTATCGAGCATACAGCACACGTTTTGTTTATCAAGCATTTGCCAACGATGAACTGCCAGAATTTGACGACTTCCAAGAAGCTGCCAAATATGTGATTGAATTCTATGGGGAAACAGCTCTAAGAGAAGTAATGCCCTATCTTGAAGGATGGATGGCAAACAACCCATATGAACAAGTGGGGCCTCTTAGCACCGCCCGCTACGAGAAACTGGCCACCCAAGCGGAAACTGACAAGAAGTTTAAGGAGGAACTGGAATTCTCTTATATTTTCGAGTTACTCAACGACATGAGTGTACTTTATTTTATTGCATTCAGGTTGACAGGTCTATCTGAGGTTGATGCCATCGCAAAGATGAGTGATGTTATCATTGAACCCTTGGAGCATATGGATTACACTATTACCAAACAAGTTTTCCAACAATTGCTTGTTGGAAGATACATGAGCATGAACTATCATCCATTGCCATAATAGATAAGAATGGAGAATTTCCTGTGGGCATATTGTCTGAATGAAGAACAGTTCACAAAACTGTATCGTATCATTTGTAAGATTCCTGGTCTGTTACAATATCTAACAGACCACAATGACCGTGAGCTTCCAAGCCTAATTCTCAACTTCAAAATGTTTGTAGAAACCGAAGGGACATCTACCCCCGGCATAAGGACTAATCTGGAGCTTATCAAAAACAAATACGACTTGTTCAGAAAAGAATATGAAGATAAAAACAGGGAACAGAATGAGTTCTCATACGACTTCGACCTTTATCATGTTCTAACCTGGAATCCTAAGCCCAAATGGACAAACAACATGACTGTTGAAGAGATTGATTATCTCGATCATTTCATCCCAAAGGTTCTCGGACTTCCAGAATATCTTCATAAAAACACTAACAGTGAGAATCTGTATGATTTAATTGTAGCCTATCAGCTGCAATTGAACGCAACGGGGTTAAACAATGCAGAAATTGATTTTCTACTGGAAACCATAAAGGAAAGATTCTATCGCATAATGGATGATCATAAAGAAGCCATCCACTATGTAAATCATAGCCATCAGATAAACGACCATCGGTTGTTAGATGATTTTACAACAGAGGCTGCAAATTCTTTCTATCCGATGGAAGTACAAGATGAAAGATGTAGTGATTTTGCCAACAAATATCTCAAAGTCTTTCATCCCTATATTGCAAGCGAAATATTCCAGAAGTTTTTCAGAGCCAACAAATTGAATGTTGCATTATCATTTGCTCATCAGGAATTCAATCATATATTCTCTTCCCCCAATATCTATTGGCACAACAAGGAGGCGATTTTTGGTTATGTCAACATTCTCCATAATATATTAGATGCCTTAGGACACAAAGGACTAAACCTGTTGTACGATAAAAGCCCGAAACTCCAGGGTAATCTTCTCGAAACACTTTATCTTCTTCTGTCCAGAATGATTTATTGGACTGATAAGGAAACACATAAAGACGAAAAATATGATGATGCGAGTTTGCCCATCAACGTCCAGCACAAGCTTCGGGCGTACAAACTAAGAGGGTATCTCATGGAACAATATGGAGAGCTACTTGTTTCAAACATCGATCATGCGGATGCAAACAAGATGAGTTTTGCAGATTATACTGCAGCTCACTCAATGGCATACATCCACAGAATTGTTGGCAGCAACTCCATTTTCAAAAGAGAAGCTGATAGAGTATTCCACTTAAAAGGGATTTTCCAACATTGCACTCCAGAAAAGGCATCTGAAGAAGGTTTTTGTATGAGTGATGAACTTGCAATGGCTATACATAAAAAATATAAGGAAGGGAAATACAGTCTACCCCAAAAGGATGTTTCTGAATTAATTCTATTTCTAAGAACCTATTTTAAGAACGAACAGAAGATTGCATTGGAGAACAATGAACCTATCTCCTATTTGCATAAAGACAATTTCTCTCCTGCATACAAATCAAGCAAAGATGAAATAAGGAATTATCTGCAAGCCAATGGTATTCAGTATCTATATCATTTCACGGAAAAGCAGAAGATACAGTCTATCATCAAATACGGTGGTTTATTCTCGTATAAGCGTGCCTTCGATGAAAGTATAGCAATGCCTGTCAGGGAGGATATGGCTCTCACACGAGACATCGACGCGAAAAAGGGATTGGAAGATTATGTAAGAACTAGTTTCTGTCCCAGATTACCCAAAATAAAGGAGAGACAAGCCGAAGGTGCTGAATTGGTACTATTAAAGATAGATCTCGATGTTGCACTATTTGACGAGACCCTATATACGGACATGGAGGCGACTCAATCAAACATGAAATATGGTGGTGATTTCGATGACCTCAAAAAAGTGAATCTCAAAGCGACTCAAAAGGATGTATCAAGACCTGAAGACGAAGACTATTGGCAACGGCAAGCCGAAGTCTTAATAAAAGGTTTTATACCTCTAAAATACATTCTTAATGTTAAATCTCCTGAAATTTTGCTCTAATGCGTAAATTTTACACAATAATGTTTGGTGGTAACAAAAAGGTTTTGTAAATTTGCAGCGTAAATAATACACAATGAAATATTAAGAGTATGGAATTTAATAAGAAAACAGGCAAATGGGAATCCAAATTTTGGCATCCTGCTTTAACAACAGATGCCGTAGTTTTCGGATTCGACAAAGAGGATGGTTCTTTGCAAGTCCTCCTTATTAAAAGAGGCAAAGCAAAGTCAGGTGAGGTTCCTGCTTTTGAAGGCTATTGGGCACTACCAGGCGGTTTTATTCAAAAAGATGAGCCAACAGACGAATGTGTTCATAGAGAATTATTTGAAGAATCATCAATGAAACTCTTTAATAATGACAAAGGTATTAAGCCTGAGTTCATTGAACAGCTTAAAACATATTCAGCACGAGGTAGAGACCCACGTGAGTTCGTCGTGACAGTTGCTTATTATGCACTGGTTAAAAGGGATAAATATATTATCAAAGGTGGAGATGATGCTGCTGAAGCAAAATGGTTCTCTATTGATGAACTGCCAAAATTGAATCTTGCATTTGATCATGCTCAGATTATTCAAGATGCGATTGATAGACTGCGGGAAAGAATACATTTTGAACCTATCGGATTCAATCTTCTTGACAAAGAGTTCACAATGCCTCAGTTGCAGAACATATATATTGCCATTCTTAATCCACCAGAAGATGACAATACTATACGGGACAGAAGAAATTTCCCCAAAAAAATGCTGAAACTTGGCTATATCAAAGAAACAGGAAAGAAAGTAACTGGCAATCCATATCGCTCACCAAAGTTATACACTTTTGACGAAGAGGCATATAAGGATGCCAAGAAAATTGGAATGAGATTAGAATTCTAAGAGCTTTCTAAACATTAACCTCCCAGATTTGGGAGGTTTTAATGGCCTCAATTTTACAAAGCGTCAAAATTACACAATGAAACAATGTAGTGATGTCAACTAAATATCAAAAAATATGAACGAGAATTTTGCTAATTCAATGCCGGAATGGCATAATATCGCAGATGTGTCAGTACAGCGAATATGCGATAACTCCATCGTTTCACAGACACTATATGTCAAGATTATCGATGGGGAAAGATTCTATAAAGTTAATGGTGAACATGTGAGGATGCTGACAGGAACAGAATATGTAAACGGTTTCGGTTATAATGCCGTAACTGCCTCATATAGGCTATTGCTTTAAGAAACATGTTATAATAACCTCAAAAACAATTTCATTATGGACGAGTATGAAGATTATGAAATGTTCCAGGATGATTCCTACGAAGATGAATATGGAACACATTATGGAAAGTACGCAGGTACTTATGCACAAGATGTTGCTGGTTATAGCGACGATGTAATAGATGATGCTTTCGATGGCGACCCTGATGCCTATTGGAATATTGATTAACAACCCTAATAAAAAGAATTATGATTGGCAGTATTATTGGAGATATTGTTGGTAGTGTATATGAATTCACTCCAAACAACATCAAGACAAAAGAATTTGAGTTCTTTGATCCTGATGGCAGTTATACGGATGACAGCATCTTGACATTCGCAACAGCCGATTGGCTTCTTCATGGAGGTGAGGTTGCGCATTATTACAGTAGGTATGGGGAGAAATATCCCTGGCCAATGGGTGGATATGGAGGCGGTTTCAAACTTTGGCTTGTCCGCACTATCCGGCAACAGGATTTCCGACCATACAACAGCTGTGGCAATGGCTCAGCCATGCGTGTTGGCCCAGTTGGATGGGCATTTAACACTATTGAAGAGGTTCTTTCTATGGCAAAGGAAAGTGCGGAATGCACACATAACCACCCAGAGGGAATTAAAGGCGCACAGGCCACAGCATTAGCCATTATGATGGCAAGGCAAGGATGCACCAAAGAAGAGATACGTTCAGAGATAGAAAAACGCTTTGAATACAATCTTCAGTTTACCTGTGATGAAATCAGACCGACATATACATGGGGAGGAACATGCCAAGACAGTGTTCCGCAAGCTATTGTCGCATTTCTCGATGGTAAAGATTATGAGGATTCTGTCAGGAACGCTATTTCAATTGGCGGCGACAGTGACACACTTGGATGTATTACAGGCAGCATTGCAGAAGCATTCTTTGGAGTACCTGATGAACAGAGAAAGGAGGCCATGAAGTATCTTCCTATAGAATTTCAGAACGTTGTGAATGAATTTGAAAACAAGTACGGAAATAAATAAAAAGACTGATTATGAAAAAGACAAATAAGTTTTGGAAGTTGTTCAAGAAAGGCAACAAACCACAAAAAGAAAAGGACGTGATCTCTACGTCCTCTCAGCCTGAAACAGGCTCTGTCAACATAGAAAAAGAGTTTACTGCTTCTAAAGAAGAAAGCAAACCTGATTCCAAAGAAGAAAAGATGAATGACGGCAAAGCACGTATTTACAATCTAATCATTGTAGATGAGAGTGGTTCTATGAGCCATCTTCGGGAATCAACGCTCTCAGGAATCAATGAGACCATCAGTACCATTCACAGTGCCCAGGAAGAGTTTGCCGCAACGCAGAAACATACTTTAACTCTTGTAACTTTCGACTCAGGCTCAAACAGGCCTGATGTACGAACAATGATTGACAACCAACCCATCTCTGAAGTGAAGGAGTTCAAGGATTACATGCCAAATGGATGTACCCCACTATATGATGCCATGGGACAGTCGTTGACACACCTCCATGACCGAATAAAAGATGACAAAGATGCAACAGCTGTTGTAACTGTCCTGACTGACGGATTAGAGAATGCTTCCAGAGAATGGGATGCAGCAGGATTACGCCGTCTGATAGAACAATTGAAGTCGGAAGGTTGGTCTTTTGCATACATGGGTTCTGCTCATAACGTGAAAGAAGTGACAGACCTGCTCTCCATTGAAAATGTAGTCGAATTTAGTCACAATGACCTCGGAGCTGGTAGCACATGGGGGCGTGAACGGTCATCTAGACGTGCCTACTATGCAAAGATGAATAGAATGTACGAAGAAGACAGGTCTATGTCAAGAGAGGAAATACTGGAAAGAAAGCGTCAGTATGCAAAGGAGTACTATGGGCCAAGGGTATCAAATGACCGTATTGACCATCTTGAAGAAAATGAAATCTTCGTGTTTGGAAGCAATGCAAGCGGTTTCCATGGTGGAGGAGCTGCAGCCTATGCCATGCGCAAATTCGGTGCCATTTGGGGACAAGGCGAAGGATTGCAGGGGCAAAGTTATGCTATTCCGACGATGGAGGGAATTGCAGAAATGAGTGAAGCTATCAAAAGATTCACATCATTCGCAGCCGAGCATTCGGAATTACGTTTCTTGGTTACACGGGTTGGTTGCGGTATCGCAGGTTATTCCGCCAGCCAGATCGCTCCCCTATTCAAGGAATGTATTCCATTGGAAAATGTCGCATTGCCCTCAGACTTTTGGGACGTTCTCGGATTAAAAATGTATTAGTTACAAATCTGTATAGGCGATTATTCACAAATAAAAAGAGTCTCACATGAAAAAACTATTGGTCTTGCTGCTGTTATCAGTAGCTCTAAGCGCAAATGCGCAAGATAAGAAGAACAATCGACCTACATCATATAATTATATGAGAGGTGTCGAGTCTGTTCAAAATGAGAAGACAGAGGAAGCTCTTGAATTCTTCAACAAAGATATACAAGAGAATCCTAAGAACGGCTATTCTTTTTCATGGATTGCCATGTTACGAGTACATCAAGAAGAATATGGACGCGCTCTTACTGCCGCAGATATGGCAATCAAATTGCTTCCAAAGAAAGATGCGGAGTATGTCATCTTTGCATACACTACGAGAGCTGATGTTTATCTGAATCTTGAAGATACAGTTAAGGCCATTTCCGACTTAACAACCGCAATCAAGATTAAACCAGATGAAAACAGCTTATACGAAAAACGTGCTCAAATCTATTATGAGCAGGAAAAATATGACCTTGCCGATGCCGACTATCAGAAGATGATCGAGCTGAAACCAGGTGAGACAATGGGTTATATGGGACTGGGGCGTAATGCAAATGCGCAGAAAAGGTGGGATGATGCCATCAAGCAATTTGATTATGTTACCAAACTGGCAAGTGATTATTCACAAGGTTACGCTTTTAGGGCTGAATCATACATCGGCAAAGAGAAGTGGGCAGAAGCCACCGATGATATTGTTAAGGCTTTAAGTCTTGAATGGGACAGAAAAGCCCTTTATCTTGCGAACACGCTCAAAGAACCAGCATTCACTATGTTGGTTTCAAAAATCAAGGTGCAATCTGCGAAGTCGCCGAATGAAGCCACATGGCCTTATATCATCGGAACTATGTTTGAACAAGACAAACAGTACAAAAAAGCAATTGAATACTATGAGACAGCAAACAGCAAAGACGTATCTCCAGTTGTTTACCAGAGAATATCTGAATGTCACTATGAGCTTGGCGACTATGAGGAAGCCCTAAATAGTATCAATCAAGCCCTAAGCCTTGACAGTACAGACCTTTCGTATAAGGCACGAAAAGCTAACATATACTATGAGATGGGTGATGTTGAATCCGCGATTGCAGAATGGGACAATGTACTGACAGCCCAGCCTGAGTATGGTTTCGGCTATTATCGCCGTGGTTGGTTCAAAGAACTCGCAGGGGACATGGAGGGGGCTATAGAAGACCTTTCAATGTCTATAGTATTAGACCCTGAATATTCCTACTCATACGTCAGCAGAGGTGACATATATATGAAGCAGGGCAAGAAAGAATTAGCAGAAGCAGATTTCAAAAAAGTAATTGAATTAGAAGACTCACCTGAAAAATACGACTGTATTCATTACGCATATCAAGGGATGGGTGATTATGACAAGGCAATTGCAGCTATCGACAGCATCATCGCCAGGGATTCAACTGATGCCGGAAGTTACTATGATGCTGCTTGTCTCTACTCACGAATGCAGGATAAGACAAACGCTTTACGTTGCCTGGAAAAATCGTTTGAACTTGGGTACAACCGGTTTGCACATATCGAGCGGGATTTTGATATGGATTTCCTTCGTGATACTGAAGAATTCAAGGCTCTTATTTCAAAGTTCAAGGCTGCAAAAGTTTCAACCAACAGGGGACAAAACAATCATGTCACAAACAAGGGGTCTGTAATTTCAGAAATTCCATTTACTAAGGAAAACGGTATCTGTAAGGTGAAATGCCAAATAAACGGATTGCCCCTACACTTTGTCTTTGACACAGGGGCAAGTGATGTCACGCTATCAATGGTAGAAGCAACTTTCATGATGAAAAATGGCTATCTATCAAAGAATGATGTCATCGGCAACCAAAGGTATATGGATGCTAATGGTGATGTTAATGTCGGAACAGTCATCAATATCAAGAATGTCAACTTTGGTGGCCTGGATCTGAATAATATCAGAGCTTCTGTTGTGAGAAATCAAAAGGCTCCCCTACTACTTGGCCAAAGTGTTTTGGCACGGCTTGGGAAAATTGAGATTGATAACGCGAAAAAAGTTATTAAGATCACACAATAAAACTATTACATAGAAATTTCTATTATAAACAATTAAAAAGAGTACAATTATGATGCCAGGTAATCCAAGAATCCTCGTTTGCCCATTCTGCGGCAAGGAGAAAGAAATTATGTCTCTCATCTCAGGAAACACTTTTGGTGCTGAGTTATGGTCAGACAACAAGCAAATAGCTCCAATGCTACCCGAGATCTCGTATGTCCAGAAATGTCCTCATTGTGGGAAGTATTACATTACGGGAAGACAAGAAGTGAAGTATGCCAAGGATGGCTATTCATTTGAAAAAGGCCTCCTGACCTACCCTGAAATGAAAGAAGCATTCACACAAATATCAGAGGAGGGCTTTTTGAACGAGAAAGAAGAAATCAATGTGCGCATGATGCTTCATCACGCTTATAATGACTATTGCTATAGGACTGAAGAAAAGAAAGTCATTAGTGAAGAAGACAAAGCCCTCTTTCATGACAATGGTATATGGCTGATAAACAATCTGATTACAGACAGCGTGATGAAAGCGGAGTTCTATCGGGAGATTGGCGAACTGGACACTGCAAGAGACATCCTTGATTCCGTTACAGTTGAAGATGAATTCCTGAAACGTATTGTCACCGCCATAAGAGATAGGTTGGAAATCAATAATTGTGAGGTGTTCAAAATACAATCGTCATGAGAACAACTGGAATAGTATTATTTGGGGTAATAATAGCTGGGATGGTGTCTTGTACAAAGCCTACAGCAAATACTTCCACAAAAGACGATCCTTCCCCTGGGAGGTATGAAAACGAGCTGTTTTCAATAAACCTCCCAAAAGGTTGGGTTTGCGATTCTTCAGGCTGGAAAGGATTGGACTCTTTACAGAACGTGGTGGAGATATTCAACCCTAATGGCAGCGTAGTATGGTTTCATTTTGTCAAAACATTCATGCCCTTCAAATGGAAGAATATTGATGAAGCAAAAGAAATGGCCAAGACAGCAAGGGCAATTAGTGGCGATGACACGGAACTCATATATGAAATAGATAGTGTGGAGGTCGGAGGTTATCCTACAAGTATTTTGTACTTTGCCAATTATGTCGACAATGATACCATTATTCAGAAACAGTTTGTCACCTATCTTAAGGATTCTCACATAGTAATTTACTTCAATGAGAACTTCCATGTTCAGGATTGGGAAAAAGCACAAGAAATTGGCGACTTGATTATTGGTACAATCAAACTCAAAAAAGTTGAGAACCCGTTGGATAATGACAGCGTATTTAAGAAATCAATGGAAAAGGGACTTGAAGATCATCCAATACAAGAGAAGTATTTGAAGAAGGCGACTGAAATAATTGAGCAATTGTCTTCTGACGAATAGCTCTTCACACCTACTTCACAAGCATTGTGTAATTGATTAATTCGTATACAAATAATTCACATGGCAATGGTTTCAAACTTATTGTTTGCCGTTATTACATGTTTCCTCCTTGTTAAGATAACCAAATGGTGGGACAACAGAAAAGACGGAAAGGACCTGATGGCTGTTTCTGAACAGACTCAAATTAAAAATACCGTAGAAAAAGAGACAAACATGGAGAAGAATATCAGAACGAGGGATTTGTTTTTAGAGGTTTTGACAAAGATAGGCTGTCAATATCAATTGGGAGAAGGAGATGATACAAGAATCTTCTTCGCATTCCAAGGAGAGAATATGTTTGCGGATGCTTCAAATGAGAGCCTTTATGTTGTTGTTTGGGACACATATTGGGAACATGTGGAACTGTATGACATTGATGAGGTGTCAAGAATGCGTAAAGCCATTAATAATTCCAACCTTAATTCCTCAGTTACCACGGTATACACTATTGACAAAGAAGGCAGCAACATGGATGTTCACAGCCGTTCAATGTTCGCGTTCGTGCCTCAGATGCCGTCTATTGAAGACTATTTGAAGGCAGAACTGGGCAAATTCTTTAGGGCACATCAGCTTGTGGGAAACGAATTACAGAAACTGCGTATTGAAGAGCAGACTGCATAAGAAATGATATTTACAAGTAAAAAACTCAAAATATGAAGCAGTTATGATATATCTTCAGAATTTTATTTTTCCGTCAGAGTATACCAACTGCTGAAAACAGCAGAGATTGGAGGCAGTACAGTTACGTGGTTTGGTAAGAGCCATTACCTGTTAGCGGATATAGCACTGGTTGGTGAAGCCATCATCCTTGCTATGAGAACTTCTGCACCTCAAACGAGAGTGTATTATCCATAAAGTCAGCTCACATGCTGTCTAAAATTGAGCCAATTATTGCTGAAATCAAATGCATTTTTCTCATTACATTTTCCGGCGTTACTGTCGCAAACTCAAAGTCTGTCTTTGCCGTTTCGTAATCAGATAGTAGTTCTGGAGATATAATACTGGGGTGCGACTTAACCATAGGCGAAATGATAGTTGCACTAAAGAAAGCAAATTCCCTTATCAGGTATTCTGCCCCACCGTTATAATCGGCCTCATCAAAGAATTCAGAATGGACTGGATGTATCCTTGCTTTTGAAAGAATATCATTAAACTTAGGTTTTAAGCTATCCTTGCCATAAGAACATGTGATGAACAAATCTAGTGCAGCGGCAAAGAAATCTTGTTTCGTCTGGGCCACCTTAAAGTATTCCGCTATGCAATAAAAAGCATTTTCCGACCACACCTCCCTTATATCTGAGTCATATATCCAATCATATTGCAGACAGAGATTAAATACCTCACAGAGACGATCTTTCTCAGGGAAAGAAGTTATTAATCTTCCTCCTCCTGGTTTGTTGAACTTACTATACAGTTCGTACAATTGTTGCTGTAGCAGAGGAATATTTCCATTTTCAAATACAGAAATAATTGAATCAACTTCAGGCTTGATACCAAAATTGGCATGTTTATTTCTTTCCTGCAAGCGTTTTTCCTTTTCTGCCTGCTGCCGCTGCTCTTCTTTGCGCTTTCGCTCTAATTCTATACGCTTTTCCCTTTCTTTTCTCTGTCGTTCTTCTTCGGCTTTGAACTTACGCTCTTGTTCCTCGGCCTTCAATCGGTTTTCTTCATCAATTTCAGCTGTAACACCTTTAAAATGCTCCCGAAGAGCACTTAATCTGGCATTACGTTCCATCGCCTTTTTATGGTTTTCTTCTAGCCATTTTTGGCGTTCTTTTTCTATTCGTTCATCTTCTAATTTCTGCAATCGTTCATGTTCAATACGCTCTTGTTCCTTCTCTATTTTGAGCCTTTCTTGCTCAGCTTTTTCGCGTTTCTTCTTAAATATATCAAACGGCCACATATTAATATCAATTTGAATTAATTATTTGAGCTGATTATCGTTTTTCCTCTCGTAAAAGAACAAAATGATTACCCCCAATGCCACTAAAACATCAACAATATTCCACATTACCCTACCTAAGACTATCTTTAGAAAAGGTTGGAACAGCAGTGCCAAAGCGCCAAAAGTTACCGCTAATGGTTTAGAGTCCTTAATCCAGTAAATATATGCTAATACAGCAAATATAACCATCGCAATAAATCGCACTAGTTGATAAAAACCATATGGCATAGGGGCGAGGCAGAGCAATAACAGCACCGCCAATACAACATATATCAATTTCAGTTTCTTATCCATATCTTTTTGCAATTTTAGACTTCGTATTCACTCATTCGCATAGAGGTAATGCGCCCCTCACATGTCGTAATGGTAACAAGCAATGTCTGATTATAAGCACCTTGGTGCAATAATAGCGCGAAATCATTAGTATTTCCTAATCTGCCTATACGTATTCCTATAGGATTAGAACCATCTCTTAATCTATCGTATTTAGCTTTAATATACGACATATATTCATGCCTACTAGACATTTCGTAGAATACTGCATCTGCAGTATAGTGAAAGTCTTTGTCCAAATATGGTTCAATGATAGTCGCATCTAATTCTTGCCAACTTAATGCTATTTTTTCTATTAACTGTTTTTGAGTAAGCAACTCAGGAAGTTCCTTATTTGTCTCCCTAAGTAATGATATGGTTTCATATTTTGCAGCAAATACAGATCCACATAAATTTTTCTGCCCGTTAGTTTCAAAACACCATAAATCTCCAACCACCATAACTGGAAGAATTCCTCGTTTTAGAACAGCTTTGTTCACGTACTTCATATCAATCAGGGCTTTATCATCTTTTTCTAGCATGACATAAAGCCACGTGTCACAATTATCGCCCTCCATCTTATAAATTATATCAGGCTGTTGTTGTAAGGAAGAATCCGTGAGTTCGAGATCGTTATGTTCATCTTTGAACAATTTGACATCAGAACCACAACGGCAAAAGCTCTCATAGAGTGTATCTATTAGAAATTGTCGTTGTGTTTCTCTCGACATGATTTCTCCTTTCACCTCACTTCCCTTACATTTGTGGGTATAGACATATGGTTCGCCATTAACTATCAAACGCATCATGACTATTGGAATATATAATTAGTAGAAACGTCACCATGTATTATTGAGATTCCTTATTATTGTAAAAGTCTAAAGCTGGTTGATATTTATCCATAGCAGCTTGCTCCATATAACTCATACCTCTCATAACCTTATCAGGCAGAATAGCCTGCAAATCGTTACTGAGACACATTGTCGCAAACAAATATCGAGATTCCGTATCGCCTTTGTTAATTGCTTTCTCCAAATATTCCCATGCTTTTTTTACATCTCTATCAACACCAAGACCTTGGTAGTAAATAACAGCTAGACCATAAAAAGCATGTTCGTTCCCGCTTTTTGACGCTTCTTCAAATAATGCTCTTGCTCGTTCGTAATCTTTCACCTTTTCTGTCCAACACTGACGAGCAACATTACACATCCCATTCGGGTGTTTTAAATCAGCGGCTTTCTGCCATAAAGCTAACGCCTTTTCTTTCTCGCCTGTATTATTCAAACCTGATGCCCAATTATCCATCGCATCATGTTCGCCAGCTTCAGCAGCATCTTCAATGATCTTCTTGAAAAGAATATGATTATCTTCATTGACATCTCCAGGTTCGATTAGCTGAACAAGGATTGAGTTTTCACGAGAGTCTTCAGGAAGATTAGCAAAATCAAGCCAGGCCCAGTATTTGGCAATTTTCAGGTCCTTTTCAACACCCTCGCCATTAAAATAAATAAGAGCCATACGAGAATATGCAGCGGAATAACCTGCTTCTGCAGATTGGCGGAATAGTTCATTGCTTTTGGCAATATTCACCTCACCATTAATATCTCCTCGATGATAACTTATTCCTAAATTGTATAGAGCTTGACGCTCTCCTTGCTCCGCTGCCTTTTGAAGCCAATACATTACATCGTCACTATGGTCATCGTTATATTTCATACTCCCCATAACCATAAAGGTTTGGGCAACTGCATGTCCTTTTTCTGCCGCTTTTTTGAAATATGTTAGTGCCTTATTCATGTCTTTAGGTAACATGTAGGCTCCTTCATAATATGCCAGACCAACCCGAAACTGCTCATCTGCTATCACATCGGAATCTAGAGCATCAATTACCAGTCCTAAATATGGATTATTTGTAAATGCCTTTTTACCCATACTTTTAGCTATGAGAGGCTGGAGAATGTGTTTATTGAAGAATCCCATATCTTAATTACGTTTATGACAATTTACTCCACATGGAAATTCCATCGTGTTTATTTTTAAGCAAACTGGTTAAAATAATCATACAAATAGAACCAACAATTGCAATAACAATTGGGGCAATAATAGAGTTCATAAGCCACCAATAACTACCGACAGAAAACAAGAATACACATATCCAAAGAAGGAAATATCCAATTTTCTTATAACTCATCAGTTTAATCAAGGCATAAATCGAAATAGCAGCACAAATTATACTTGGGTAGTTCAATGCAAAAATATCATAGCTTATGTAGCACAAACCAAATGCCGTAATCGAATAAGATAAGAAGAATGTCATCCCTAATATATACACAACATTCATAGTCTTTGAACGTTCTTTCCAATTCTGGTCAAGTAATACAATATACAGGCATGCAAGAAAACAAAGTAAAGCCGTAATTGTCATCGAAAAGAGAGAAAGCGAAATATTAAACATATACTCACCACTAACAACCATCATGAATAGTGCAAAGAAACAGGATAGAAAGCCTGAAAGGCAGAGACTTTGCTTTACCCAACGACGCTTTGTTTCCTCTTTTTTTGATTTCAATACATCCTTGTTCAACGGTTCACCAATATATCTACAAATTGCACCTCGTAATTCTTCTAAAGACTCTTCATACACTCCGTTCTTGCAAACAATATACTGTAACGGTAACAAAACAATCATTACGGACTTCTCATATTCTGAGTCATCAATTCGCACAGGAAGTATTTGCTTGTTATATTTCTGAGCCAAGAATATTTCTCCTTTTGTCCAATCTGATTTGTTTGAGTTTTCTGAGGAGAAGAATACAAACAACTTTGAAGCCTCGATGGCATCCGCAATTTCTCCTGCAAATTTGGCTCCACCATAAAGACCCTTGACATCATACCATACTTTATATCCATAATCCTCTAAGAATCTTGCATACTTGTGAACTATATGACGATCTTTATTAGAATAACTTATGAATATGTCGTAGGTCTTTTCCATTTAAACTATATTAGTGAATCAAATTAATCAAAGTAGCTCGAATTAAAACCAATGTTTTGCATAAACGAAGCAAGGGCAAGTAGTCTTCTACTATCATTACCAGCAGCGTCCACCATATAAGTACGGAATTCATCCTTTTCGCGATTGCTGAGTTGTTTGGCAATCTCTGTTGCCTCGTCCTGATTCATACTGACTATGTCTTGAAGGATTGGAAGAATTTCTTCTTGTGAATCAACATAGAAGAAATCCACGAACAAAGCATATATGTCAGGTTCATTGGTTCTAATCCTACCACCGTATGAAATGCCCAATATACTCAGTCCGACAAGAGCCAAAGCTTTCTTTTGTTTTGTGCTAAGAGTATCTAACATTGTATAATAATTTAATGGTTTCTACAACAAAACAAGAATACCTGAAACGATAATCAAAGCAAGTAAGACCCCTGCACATCCACTTTTCTTTGATTGATTAATCGCTCCTTTTAATGCTTTTATGTCCATCTTTTCAATCGAGCCGCCAACTCGTATTCCATCGTCATACTCTTTGACAACCCGCTTGAACTCTTCCCAATCAGATATTCTTGGAGCTTTAGCATAGTAACTATTCGCACCAAACATCTTTGCATAAGAAGCTGAATCCGAATCAACACCAGGATCATGGTTTGGTTCCCACCACACTGCAAAGCCTTTCTGGACATCGACATACATCATCGCCAAAGGCAAATGGAATTGATGGCCACATGATGGACATTTGGCTATATTTATTCTATCTTCCAAAACCATACTGCGGTTTGACTCATGCTCACCCCAGATAGTTCTAAAGAAATCACCCGTGTACTGATGAGAACACTTCGGACACTCAATAGCGATTTTAACTAGTTTGCTCATAATACTTTTTTTTATACGGCACTACTGAACAAATCCAATTCGACGACGCTCTGGCTCAACACCAGAAGACTCCATCTTCTTTCTCATCTGCTCGTAAGATTTCAAATCACTTGAACTAACTGATGGATTATTCTCTTTGATAACCTCTTCAAGAAGGGACTGAGTAATATCCACGTCATCCTCAAAAGCTCTTGTTGCAGCATCATTGACAATATATGCAATATCAGAAGCCACAAAGTTTTCAGTAAGCTCTGCAAGACGCGCATAGTCAATATCGCCAGATGCCGGACGGTCTTTCATGTGAATTTCAAATATTCCCATTCGAGCTTCTTTATCAGGAACTGGAATAAAAATTACTTTATCCATACGTCCTTTCCTGAGTATTGCTGGATCAATCAGGTCTGGACGGTTTGAACTGGCTATAATAAAGATTCGATCTTTGCCACAGTTGTTCATTTGAGACAAAAATTCATTCACCTCTCCAGATTCACTGGAATTATTGATTTTACTACGATTGGGCACCAAAGCCTCAAACTCATCAAAATTTAGAATCGTTGGAGCATTCTTTCTGGCTTCTTCGAATAATGCGCCAATCTTTTCCTGGGAACCATGAACATAAATACTTGCCAAATCTGATGATTTTATGAATACATAATTATATCCGGCTTCCTCAGCAAACTTTTCAGCAATGAAAGACTTTCCACATCCAGGAGGACCATATAACAACATTCCATTTGGTATTTGTATCTTAAAGCGTTCTGCTTTTTGAGGGTCTTTTAAGATGTTGATGATCTTTTTCTGCATGATAGCCTTTATCTCACTCATGCCAGCAACATCTGCGAAACCATTACCTTGTTTTGGTTGCATCTTACTTTTCTCTTCTGTCTGGTTTACACGAGTCATCGAAATAGGTGGTGCATCAATCTCTATTTTACGTTCTATTGCATCTAAAAATTCTTGTGCTGTAGCAAAACGCTGATTTGGATCAGGAGCCAAAGCCTTTACCATTACTTTCAATAAATTGTTGTCCATTTCAAGTATTTGTATGTTGGGTAAAGCTAGTGGGCCATTCCTTTTTTCAACAATAGCTTGTACCTGCTCCTGTAAAGTCATTCCCGCAATATTGGTTTCCCAGGGCATGATACCAAAGATGAGCTTATAGAGTACGACACCTGCAGAGAATAAATCTGAACGAGTGCTACCATCACCGAAGAAACGTTCTGAAGCCACATAGTAAAGGTTTTGTCCATGCCAAGATTTTGTGTCAGGCTTCAAATCTGCATATCTCGCTGCACCGAAATCTATTAACTTTAGATTGTTGAGATTACCCACGGTGTCAAGCATGATGTTCTCGACTGTTATCTCGTTATGAATAACTGGACGGTCAAGTGTATGTATAAAATTAATGGCAGATAACAATGCCGACATCACCTGGCGAATTTCCATAGGACTAAGGCTTCCTCCTCGATATAATCTATCATTCAGATTCTCACCCTTAACATATTCTGTAACTATATACAACAATTGATGACCTTCCTTTTCAAGCTTGCCAGAATCGACAAACGAGCACAAATTCATATGATTCAAGCTACTGGCTAACTCCACCTCGATAACCTGTCCATCTTTGTCATATTGATATACCTCCAGTTCCTCCATGAAAATCAATTTGAGAAACTTGACTTTACCGTACTCATCCTTTACACGGTACGTCTGTGCATAGCTGCCTTCTTTATGAGGGAATACAACTACATATTTTCCGATGCTATCGTTCTTCTTGAATAGGAACATAATCTGATATATTAATTCTTAACAATAATAAGTTCAGCAGGACGAATTAAATGACCCTGTCTTGTATAACCTTGCTTTTCTATAGACACGATATCGCCAGTCTCTCTACTTGGGTCAGGCTCTGTATCTGCCACTTCACAAAGTTCTTCAACTGATTTGTTGTTCTCAAATACAATTTTCTGTACATTATATTTTTCAAATACACCCAAAGCCTTTTTCTTGGCATTTAAAAGTCTATTGATTGCTTTCTGAGCATTCTCATCCTTATCCAGCTCGCGTTCCTTAATCGTTTGCTCAGCCCTTTCAAACGTGTCTAATACCGTCAAAAACTCACAGAAAATTTCATCAATTTTCTTATCTTGACTTTTCTCGAACTCTTCAAGTTTATTTCTAAGAGTAAGATTCTCTCTTGAAAGCTCAGATACTTTATTTGCTATTTCATCTCTTACACTCATATGATTCTATTTTAACGAGTTATACTTATTAAAATCTAACGCATCCAAATTGACCTCTTTACTTTTGATAGAAGATGCCAAAGGAATCACTTTCTCTTCATCGAGAATTGGAAATGTGAAGTCAGCAGCTAAACGCTGGGCTGGCTTTCTAAGAGTGGCTTGTGCTTCAGTTATCTCTTTCATCGTATATTTTTTCGACTTCAGAGCTTTAATCTGAGACTTTACTATGTCAGAGTTTGAAGCATCTTGCTGTAACCCTAATACTTTATATGGATTTTTCATATTTACTATTTGTTATGTTAGAACGGTAAATCAAGATCATCAAAAATTCCAAGTCCACCAAGTCCACTAAGTCTGCCAGAACTACGCACATCACCTAATTTTTTATAATAATCCAGTCCTGTTTTAAGTGCCCTACCTTTTTCATTGAGAGTTGTTCCGGGGATGCTATGTCCTGACAAAAGCATACGATTACTTGGATCAAGTTGATTCCAAATATTTGAATATGACTTTGCCAATTTACTCTTGTGCCTATTAAATGCAGAACTCTTGTTGTTGTTTAGTGAATCAAGAATCGACTTTACAGAAGAAGCCCCCCACTTATCCGCTATAATATATTCCATTATACATATATCACACAGGGTAACAAGATTCTCACAAATACGGTCATTATTTGGATTCTTTTTGTATATTTCATAAACTTCTTTAAGAGCCTTATCCTTCGCCATAGAACCGCTATTAACTTTATCTACAATAACGGAAAGAGAAGCTTGGACACGTGCATCTTCAACTTTGCCTTTAAAAGTGTCACCTGTCTTTTGAAGAGCGTTGTTTACAACTGTTCTATCTGCACTGCTATTATTCTGCTCAGCCTGTACAGCCAAAGCGGCAAGCATTCCTTCAAGATTCTGCTTTACCTGAATACTTGATGGAGCGACTAGATAGACTCTTACCATATATCCAACACCATCACTAAGTTCCATCTTATCGGCATTAAGACGCTGAATGACTTCACCATTTGCATAATTTGAGAATGCTAACGACAAAGGAGCCTCATTGAATGCCTTGCAAACAATCTCGTACACATCAATGAATTTCTTATAATCCATCTTAGACTTAATATCTTCATTCATGCGACTAGATACGAAAGACTTTAATGAAGCGTACAATTTGGAGTAATTCTTTATTTGCGGCAAAGATGACAATGCTGAACGTATAGTTGTAGCACTCCCGGACATAGCAGACTTACAATTATCCACCTTCCGTAGAGCATCACTATATGAAGAGTATTCATTATCAGAAAAACCATATCTAACACCTAAATCTAATGCATCCTCTTCATTATCATAGCCTTGGGCGATGTCATAATCAAATGCCTCCTTTATGGATTTTTTCACTATTGATAGCTGATTAGCCAAATAAGGAGATGCAATAATAAAGTCCTGGTCTAAATTTAACTCCATCAAATCATCCAAGGCTTCTTTTTCTGAAGTAAAGAAATCCTCATAATTCGGATAATGGTCTCGAATAAAGTTCTCCATTCTTGACGATAAAGAATCCTGAACATCCTTGATGGCAATATTATGATTATCTACAGGAGCATCAAAGTTGATGTTCTCTGGTAAGCTTTCATAATCATAATCGTTTGTCTGGCCGAGACTGCCCTGAAGGGTAAACGTATAGTTGTCATCCCAAGAGGTATAATCCAAACTCTTGACGAAAAGTCTGTCAGTATAGACAGCAGAGAGCCAAACAGATATGGCATATTTAAGAGCTTTTTCCTTCGCTGAACCTGATTCGACAACTCCTAATGCTGCAATTGCAACGTTGCGAAATTGGCTATCTTCCTCTATATAATTCGGATGCATGGAGAGGAGCTTGTCGAAAGCCTTTTCATATTGCTCTTCATTAAACATACCTCTTAATATATAGGACTCTAATTTTCCTTTATATGAGTTGAACTTAGAAGATGTATCTGTCAACCTATTCGCAATATGAGACTTGTAATTATCAATCTCTTTCAGGAACGTCGTTGCCTCTGCAACTGTCATCGTTCCTTCTATGACAGATTTTATCTTCTTGTTAAACTCCAACAGATACTTCTCAGACTCTTTTATGTAAATGTTGTCACATAAATCCAAGAGGGTATTTTCGTTAGGAAGATATTCCTTCAGTAGTCGCTCTGCATCTGCTGGTCGAGTAGCCTGTAACAAGTAGCAAGCATAGCGATATGCCAAATCGTCCTTCAAAGATTCATGAGATTTGAGATTCAAAGCTGTCGAAATGCGTTGTTCTTTTGCGGAGTCTATGTTCCCAGCTTTAACGCTACATATTAAGGAACGTAATTCGGCACGTCCATTATAAGATGGCAGATTCTCACCCTTTATTGCCTCGTATAGTTCAACGGCTTTATCATACTCAATATCTGTCTCCAGTTCTGTAGCATACGACCATTCTAATTTAACAATATCCTTTGTCAAGTTAGAGTCCTTTTCATCTGAATACTGAGTGTTGCAGTTATTCCTCAATAGCGTCCTTACATTAAGGAAACTATCTATTGCTTTATCTTTAGGCTGTGATTGGGCTTTCTTATACAACAAATCGATATAATTGTCCCATAATTCAAAGTACAAAGGATTCTCAATGCTCTTTGAATTACCAATAGTATCAGAAATTTGTGCAATAGACTCTTCCTCGAATTTGATTTTTTGACCGAGAGATTCAACCTTTGAAAGATCTTTTTGACGCAATGATATATATAAAGGCAACCAGTATTGACAGTAGGACTTTATTCTATCTGCGATTTCATAAGCCTCTTGTTCCTTGGCATCATCATATGCTGATTTAGAAAGTGAGGTCAAATCATCTAACAGTTCATTTTTCAACGAATCGAAAGATGACTTCACATTCCCATTTTCACACAAATCCAAAACCAGATAATAATTATCCTTCTTCTCTACAGAATCCGTCGATGACTTTCCCTTGTGGTAATATACTTCTGCAAGAAGTGTATCTGCCTCATCATCTAATCCAACCAATGATTTTGCCTCGGTCTCAGACAATTCAAAATCATTTTCATTTATCAATTGACGAATAATCTGTTTCTTTCTATCTATCAATTTTGAATCAGAAATGACAGAAAGTGAGTGATTGATAATGGACAGAGCGTCTTTCGATGCGCGATTCTTAGCTTCTTTCAGTGCAACTGTTACATAATAACTATTTACATCACAATTCCTTTGAACCAGATACTCTGAAGAAGAATATGCGTATGAATTATCATTTAATGAATCAAGGGACTTACAGAATGCAGTTCTAAGTTCCTTTGTGTGCAAGAACATCTTGTGCTTATCAGCAATGAACCTGACTACTTCTTGGGTTAATTCGGAAGAAGGAGAAATCAGCCTTTCAAAGAAAATATTACTTTCCTTTACTTTCCAATATTTCTCCAAAAATGACATGGATTTATGTCTTTGAACCTTAGAGATAGCAGCATCAAGGAATAGTTTTTCAAATGAAGCAATGCTCACAAATGGAGATAGGACATCTACTAGTGAATCTTCATCCGAATTCTTCCTTATAATATCTTTAAGTTCAGCTTCATCAATCTTAGAGCTTTTACCGTCAGCAACAAGCTTTTCTGCTTGTTTAATATAGATAAGATCAAAAGCTTTCTCAGTAATGAATAAGCGACATATTCTAATGGATGACTCTGGATCAGCAGCATCAGCAATTTTCGTGATTTTTACTTTCAAAGAATCTATTTGTACATCTGTTAGTTTCAGGTCATTTGCCTTCTTTAGCAATTGCTTAATCTCATTGGCATCTGCGCGTTCACTCAATTCTTCAAGAATATGTATACACCTTGTATTGTTGAATTGATTATCCGAAAAATGATATTCTGATGCAAATGTATCAAATAATACAGAAGTCTTATAATCAGACTTCTTAGCAGAAGATGCTGATAAAGTAATCAGTTCATTGGCTGCGTCTTTACACAAAGAAGAGTCCGAACAGAATTCGGAAATTCGTTTTGGCTCAGGTATGTCACTGTCTTTCTTGGAAACGACATTGACGATGGATTCTATAGCATCTTTCTTAAAGTCTTTATCAAGAGACAAGAATGGTATTAAAAGCTTTATAATACGCGAATACCTATTCTTTGACTTCAACAGATTGACAAAAGACTTAATATCCGATGCTCCATTTCTCTCATATTGCTTTATTTCAGATATGACTTCATTAATAAGCTGGTCATAATGTGAAGTCTGTTGAGATTTTGAGAAAGCCAGATAGGCATGGTACCTATGACGCTTTTCATCATAAGAGGCGTTCTGTTTGCGATAAGTCTGAATCGCATCAATCAAAAGAACCGCATCGTGATAGCTTTCATTTCTGAATCTATCATTAGCGAGTGATTCTATATTATTTAAGTGAGCAGTAAGGCAACCTTCGTAATCCTGCCTATTCTGTTCATTTGAATAATCATGTAATTCGACTATGTTTTTTAGGGCAGACAATTTCCCCTCCACACCTTGTGAATGTGAAACAAACATATTAGCCAAATGAACTATTGCAAGGTCTTGTTTTCCAAGAAGAGACCTAAATATTTCCTCGGCTTTATCAAGATTATTTTCAGATACCAGACGGTCTGCTTTATCCAAGCGGCCATCGTAATATTTGCCTTTTATCCAGCTTATTAATCCCATTTTACTTAATTATCAAAGTATCACCAACAATTAATGGAGTATCTAAAGTCCTGTCGTTTTGCTGGGCAATCTCTTCGGCACGAGTTCCTGTTCCATAGAACTTTTTGCTTATAGACCAATATGAATCCCCACGCAGCACAACATACTTGTAGTTAGAACTTGGTTGTACACTAATAGTTTCCTTCTGAGCCAATTGGGTATTTAATACCTCAACAGAATCCTTTAACTGAGACAATTCTTCAGTTACGGATGCCGGAACAGAGGGCTTTTGAGTGTAAAGCATTACGCCCAATCCCGCAGCCGCTATTATAGCGACTGCGGAGATAGGTTTCCAAATATTTGTTTTATGTCCTTCTTCGGGAATCTGCTCAATCACACGATAAATGCTCAGATCACTTCCACAACATGGACACTTAACATCTTTATTCAGATAATCATCTATACCTGTTTTACCGCAAACAGGACATTTTGTGTTTTCTGCCATAGTTTTATCCCATTCCAATGCCGGTGGTTGCACCTGTTGTTGGCAAGTTAATATTACCGATTAGATGTTCATTTGCAGAAAGAATATCTCTTGCACGCTGAACATTTCCCTCGTTCAAAGCGGCCATAAACTGGTTAAATGCTACCAAAGCCTTATTTGCTCTTACAGGATCACTATCGTCATGACCTGCTATGTTGAGCATGAATCCATGAGTAAACAATCCATATTTCTCGGTTAAATCATCCAACTTGTTTACTGCATCATTCTTCTCCATTGGTGAAGATGCATTCTTGTAACGTTCAAGTTCACTTCGCATGGAAGATTTATCTTCTTCCTTAATGAAACGACCGAAGTTCTCCAATTGAATCTGAGCAATAATCAACTGTACAGGAATATCATCGTCCTTCGTAGTGGCAACCTGACTTGCAGACTTCAAGGAGTCTTCCAATTTTTGCCATTCATTGCTTTCAGGAGAATAATTGCATGTAGATATAGTATCAATTACCTTCTGTAACTTCTCAACAAAATCAGCTTTCTTAGATTCGCTTATATTCTGGTCATTCATTACTCTGTCGAAAACTGGTGAAATGGATTCCAGACAGTGGGCATCTAATGCACCTCTACTCAAAACCACATTAGTAGTCTTTCCTGTAGCAGGTACTCTAACCCTTACGTTCATAGTCTCATCTTCATTTAAGCTGAAAGTAAATTGAAGTTCACTATGAACTGGAAGATTCTCAGGAATGGTGAAATAACCTGTTCCAAGGGGTTCCATCTGATTATTCTCTGCATCACTAAACAGCTTTACACCAACAATTTTCTGGTTCTCAACCAATGTGTAGAATTTGCGATTCTCTTCACATGGCAATGGAGTATTCTCGTCTATAATCTTCTCATACTGGATATTGTCAGCATCGTCTGAAACCTGGATGAAAGACTTATGTTTCGTAGTATGGCTGACCTGTACACCTCCTTCTTCTACAGAAACCTGCTGTACTGCTTCTAAGGATTGATGGCAATGAGGACACTCTGAGGAGCCTGCAGGGATAGCCTTGCCACAATGCGGGCACTCTACTTCAGTACCAAGAGAATGAGATAGGATTGCAGCTCCTTCGGCTATAGCAAGCATAGGTTTCTCGGAAGAAAGAATCTTCTCCTTACCATACTTATCACACAACATCTTTCTTACAAGAGGAATACATGAAGATCCACCGACCAAAAGTATATTGTCAATGGTGTCTATTGGATAAGCCGTCTTTTCGAGCAATTCGTCGATTAAGTCCATAGAACGCTGTATAAGAGGACGAATCATGCTCTCAAATTTTTCTCGGGTCAATTTGACTTCAATATCAATAGGAGAACCGTCCTCGCTTTCCAACTGGTCGAATATTGAGATTGTTGCAGACTCCGACTGACTTAACGCCTTTTTGACACTCTCCACATTATCTTTCAATTCACCTTGGAAAGCATACTTTTTTCTTTCAGGTAGTTCTTCTATCAATTTATGAATGTCCACATTGTTGGCTTTTCCTGCCTCAGAAAGAACATACTCAGAAATGAGTCTGTCAATGTCATCACCACCAAGCCAACGGTCGCCGCCAGTACCTGATTCAATGAAATTGCCACCTGATGCAACGAGAATAGACAAGTCAAATGTACCTCCTCCAAAGTCATATACTAGGAAAATCTTATCCTCATCAGCTGCCATCTTGTCTGCACCATAAGAAATTGCTGCTGCTGTTGGTTCGGCCAATAGACGTTGAACCTTCAAACCTGCAAGTTCAGCTGCCTTACGTGTTGCTGTCTTTTGCTTCTCATTAAAATATGCAGGAACAGTGATTACCGCATGAGTAACTTCGCCGCCAAGCTTTACAGACGCATCATTCTTCAGCTGTCGGAGAATTTCTGCACTAATCTGTTCTGGAGTATATTCCTGGCCATTCATTATAACAACAACAGACTCATCCGTACCTCCAGACATTTTAGCTATGCCATAGGGGTACATATCCTTGTCAGCTTTCATCTTTTGAACTTGTGGATCAGAAATAGCTGCACCCATAAGACGTTTCACTGACACTACAATATTTGGAGCATATCTTCTCCAGTTTTTGTATGGCGCATTACCAACGGTAAAGCTGCCACTTCTGTCAATGGCGACACATGAACGACATAGGTCCTCATTATTGGGACCTGTTGCAATAACTCTCACGGTTGCATCCTTGAATGCAACAACGGAATTGGTGGTTCCGAGATCAATACCAATAGATTTACCCATAATGCAATATTTCTTTAAAGATTATTTATTTCTTTAGTTAAAGGTTGAACAGGTTGGTTCCTGCTCACAAGCAATTCACGAATATCGATGTGCAACAAATCCGATATTTTGGATAATGTCTGCAAATCGGGCTGTGTAGTGTTTGTACACCACTTTGATACGGTTACAGGATCTTTACCCAATTGTTCAGCTAACCATTTGTTAGTCTGACCCGCATCAGCAAGGACAGCCTTCAATCTATTTAAATTCTCCATACACTATAAAATTAAATTTCAACGCAAATTTATTAAATTAATTCCATACGGCAAAGAAAAGTCTGTTCTGTTTAATTATTTTTAATATATATGCATTGATTTAACTCGATTTGGTATGGATAAGTCCCATTATAAGAACGTGCCGTTTGAGATACCTGAAAGTTGGACTTGGTGTAGGGTTGACGATTTTGCTTATGTTGCTTCTGGTAGCACTCCAAGTAAGGATGCTTTTGTAGAAAAAGGAATCCCATATATAAAGATGTACAATCTGCGAAAGCAACAAATTGACTTCTTCTTTCATCCACAATACATAAAGCCAGAGGTGCATAATGGCAAACTACAAAGATCAAGGACTGAGGTAGGTGACTTGATTATGAATATTGTTGGGCCTCCCCTTGGTAAACTTGCAATTATTCCATCTGATTTACCAGAAAGCAACTTCAACCAAGCCGCTGTGTTGATTAGGCCATATATGTACAAAGAGATATTGGTTAATTATCTCTTTTTCTATTTATCTGAAATGTCAGAAATCAATTCCATTTCGACAAAGGGATCTGCTGGTCAGGTAAATATATCTTTGACACAATCCCAAAATATGCGAATTGCTCTCCCACCATTAAAGGAACAAGTAAGGATTGTTGAGGAAGTAAGAAAATTGTTTACCTATGTTGATTCTATTGAAGGCAATGCTTGTGAGTTGGAAGAATTGATCGACAATACAAAACGAAGCATATTAAGAATGGCGATTCAAGGGAAATTGGTTAAGCAGAATCCTTCAGATGAACCTGCCATAGAGCTACTAAAACGCATCAATCCTGATATTCAAATCCCTTCTGATAACCCCCATTATCAGAAGTTACCTGATGGATGGGCTTTGACAACGATGAAAAATATTTGTCAACTTCGAGACGGCGAAAAGCAAAGTGATAGTCCAAGGATAAACCTTGACGTAAAATTCTTGCGTGGTAAAAGTGAAGGGGAAATGGTTTCAAGCGGGAGATTTGTACCATCTGGCTCAACAATGATTCTTGTTGATGGCGAGAACTCAGGCGAAATCTTCACATCTGAAATTGACGGTTATCAAGGTAGTACATTCAAACTGCTTGACGTAAGCACAGAAATGAATATGAGCTTTGTTTTACTTGTAATAAAAAGCCATCAACAAGAGTTCCGAGAGAACAAAGTGGGATCCGCAATACCACATCTAAACAAAAAACTGTTTAAGGAAATAGCCGTGATGATACCCCCCATTGAAGAACAACATAGGATAGTAGAAGCTACTCAGCAATATCTAAATCTGTTAGAGTACATATCAGACAAATTATAGCATTACTGCAATATCATCTAAAGATTTAAACATCTTCTGTATGGCATTGACAATTCTTGTTTGCTCATTGTAAGGAGGGATAGGAATGTGTAATTTCGAGTATTCAGAAATCCAATATCGCTTGTGAGTATTTCCAACCAACCGTGTAATTGACATATAACAGGCCACATACTTTATATTTATGTCCTTCTTTGGCCTCAATATTTTCATTGCCGATGATTTGACTTTGAAAGGGAAATCGACAAATTTTGAATCAGTCGTGAAGTCATCGAATATGATTACAGGTAAATCGTCACAGATGCCATAGTCCTCATTAGTATAACCAATCACAAAGGATTTTCCTGCTGTTAATACTGGCATGTCGTAATTGTCAGAATAGTCAGTAGAGTCAACTATATAGGCTTGCGGTTGTTCGTAATCAACAATATCTTCCAACTTACACATCGACCATCCTTGTGGCAACTTCTGATAATGGGGGTTAGCCATACATTATTATATTGTTGCTGTATTCATGTTAAATAAAGATGATATGGTAACAAAGTTCAAATCATTTCTTAGCAAGTCAGACTTGGCTAAGAACACCGTCAATTCTTATGTTTGGACGGTCAACTATTTCCTTTCCACATACGGGGAAATGAGCAAGAAGAATCTCTTGGCCTATAAAGGCTATTTGGTAGAGAATTTCAAACCGCAGACTGTCAATCTTCGTCTGCAAGGTATTAACAAGTTTCTGGAGTTCTGTAAGCAAGACAAACTGAAAGTAAAGTTTGTCAAAGTGCAGCAAAAGAACTTTCTAGAGAACGTCATCAGCAACGCTGACTACAAGTTCTTGAAAAGGAAACTAAAGGAGGATGGTCACACTGAATGGTACTTCGTAGTATGGTTTATGGCGGCAACTGGTGCAAGAGTTAGCGAATTGTTGCAGATAAAGGCAGAGCATGTAGAAATGGGTTATCTCGACATCTATAGCAAAGGTGGCAAATTGCGTCGCTTGTACATCCCCAAACCTCTTTGTGTGGAAGCAAAGGCATGGATAGAGAGTAGAAACATCAAGTCTGGTTATCTGTTCCTCAATAAGTATGGTGAACGGATAACTACTCGCGGAATATCTCAACAACTCAAACATTTCGCTCAGAAATATGGACTCGACAAGAAAGTTGTCTATCCTCACTCCTTCCGTCATCGTTTCGCCAAGAATTTCCTTGACCGCTATAATGACATTGCACTTCTTGCAGACCTTATGGGGCATGAGAGCATAGAAACAACAAGGATTTATCTCCGAAAAACTGCCAGTGAGCAACAGAAAATCGTAGATCGAGTAGTGAACTGGTAAGACAAATTGAATCCCCAACAACTTTTATGCTGTTAGGGATTCTTTTATTCTCTCAAGAGCTTTGAAATATCTATCAATTTCAGCTACTATACGTTTTTGCTCGTCTTGGGGAGGAAGTGGAATTAACAAATTATCCAAGACGCTTATATACAGTTCCTTTTGATTTGTTGACCCAGCCAAGTTGTCTTCAAGATAACGCTGCGTGTCATTTGACGATAAATAAGCATGAATATATTTTGATTCTATGCAGTCAAATGTCCTTATAACCGAAACATGCGAATCTGGAACCACGAAAGGGTATGTTCCGAGACAGTCGCTGTGAAATAGTCTTGTTCTGCCTACAGTTCCAGTACCTGTTGAGTTCATAAGTACGTCCCCATCTTGCAACTTATACTTGTCATCCCACTTTGACAGTGTGTTTGGATCCAAAAAACGAGCCTGTTCAAGTGATATATCTCCATTATACAGATTACACTTTTGAGCAAAAACTGGGTATATACGTTCTTCTGAATATTTGGGTGATTTACCTCGTGACAGGAAAGAACAAAGTTTTCCAAGCTTAACCCAGCACCAACTTTGAGGAATATCAAAGGGATAATGGGGGTTATCACAAGGAATTTGAATATCAGGATTGATGCTTTCCAATAGTTCTGTTGCGGGGGCATCGTTCAAATCTTGGGGAACAAGTTTTCCACTGATTGCCAATTCGAGAACTTTTGATTTTGCTTGCTCGATTATAGATTGCAAACTTACTTTGCTTTCATCTATTGAATCAACAAAAGTAAACCATTTACCTATTTCGCAAACAATCTGTCGTTGCTCATTGTAAGATGGTATTGGAACGAGTATGGACGAAAGTGACTCTCCTGTCAAATGTTTAATTGTAGAACCAGTATAGTATTTCTCCAAATACCCACTATTACTATACTGCATTAATACAAAAGACAGATACTGGTTTAGGATTCCGTAGAATGGTCTCACACGATGCAGGGCTTTTTGGTACATTATATCAGTATCTTTATCCCATATAGCACATCTGCCTGGTTCACCACCTTCACAAATAATCAGATCTCCTTTTTTAACAGAATATCTTTCCTTCTCTTCTGCCTTAAAAGGCATTTCCAATAAATCAGACAAATTAAAACATCCCCATCTGACATTTATGTTTCGTAAATAGCGAAGCGGTATTCCTTCAACTTTCTTTTTATCTAACATCTTGCCTAATGAAATGTTCGCAATATCTCCGAAGGTAGCCCATTCCCAGCTCTCAGGAATCTCAAATGGCACATTCTCATAATGGGACGTATCGGAAGCAGATTTCTTGGAGCGTTTAATCTTGCCTTCCTTGATTAAGCGTTCTTTTTCTTCTTTGATGCGTTCCAACAGCACGGATGCAGGTTCGTCGTTTGGGTCTTGCGGAACCAACTTACCCCGGATAGCAAGGTCGAGTATCTTTTGGCGAAGTTTCTTTGTATCCATTAGCTTTCGAGATTTTCAAGAAGTTTCTCCAATTCTGCAACAGCCTCATTTATATTGTTGCTTTTTTCTTTGATGATACTGATAAGCTCTGGCAACGAGAGTTCTTCACTTTCCTCACCCTGCTTTATCCAGGTAATATCAAGGCTGGTCTTGTCACGTCCCAGCACCTCGTCGTATGTAAACTTACGCCAACGACCATCTGGATTGTTCTCTGCATGATAAGTTTCCTGACGATGGTGACGGTCATCAGGACGGTAACAGTCCACAAAGTCCTGCAAGTCCGACTCACGGAGTGGATTTTGCTTTAGGGTATGCTTGACATTGGTACGATAATCGTAAATCCAGACCTCTTTAGTTTGAGCATTCTCTGAGGTGGGCTTCTTTTCAAAGAACAGCACATTAGCCTTTACACCTTGGGCATAGAATAATCCTGTAGGCAGACGGAGAATCGTGTGCAGGTCGCAAGTCTTTAGCAAGTTCTTACGGATAGTCTCACCAGCACCTCCCTCAAACAGTACGTTATCAGGAAGTACGACGGCAGCAGTGCCACCGACCTTCAGCAGCGATTTGATATGCTGCAAGAAGTTCAACTGTTTGTTGGATGTAGTCGCTATAAAGTCCGCCCTTACATAATTGTCCTGTGCTTTCTTGATCTTTGTGACCATTTCGCCAGTTTCCTTATCCTCTTCCTGAACCTCAATCGTCGTTGATGACTTCTTTCCAAAAGGAGGATTGGTCATCACATATTCGCAAAGGTCATTGTCGCCAGGAGCAGAAGCAAGAGAATCGGCACACTTGATGGGAGGCACACCGCCAAACTCACCGATACCATGCAAAAGCAAGTTCATCAGACATAGACGATAGGTGTTAGGCACAATCTCAGTTCCGTAAAAGGTGTGCAGCTTCAAGTCATCGGTCTGTTGACCTGTCATCGTTGTGTATCTCCCCTGCAAGAAGTCTTTGGCAGCAAGTAAGAAACCTCCAGAGCCGCAGCATGGGTCAACAATGGACTTTCCAAGTTCGGGGTTGACACATTTCACAATGGTTTTAATGAGGGCGCGAGGGGTGAAATATTGACCAGCACCAGACTTTGTGTCTTGGGCTATACGCTCCAACAAACTTTCGTAGATGTCGCCTTTCACATCTTCACTTAGGGAGTTCCATTGCGTGCCGTCAATCATCTGGATAACCTTACGCAGATGCTCTGGGGTCTGTATTTTATTCTGTGCGCCACGGTAAATCTCGCCAATCATTCCTGTTTTCTTGGAGAGAAGTGAGAGAATCTTTCCGTAGTGTTCCTTCAGTTCCTCACCAGACTTTGACATGAGTAGCGACCAGTCACAATCGGCAGGCAATTCCAAGTTGCGCCAGTTGTTCCATCGTAGTTCTTCTGGCATCTTCATGTCCTCGTCCACCATTTTGAGGAAAAGAAGATAGGTTATCTGCTCCAGATAGTCACTATTTGAAACGCCGCCATCAAACAGGATGCCAGCGATATTCCATACTTTGTTGCTTATTGTAGAATCTGCCATTTTGGTCTTATGCTGCTAATTTCTGGTTTAATTCAATGATGATGTCTTTCCACTGACTACCAAATAGACTGTAGTATTTTGCCGTTCCTCCGAGCTTGTTAAACTCACCGCTCTTTAGTGCGTCAACATGGAAGCTGGCATTGATGGCAATATAGTCGCGTATCATTTCCAACCATTTCATCTGCTCTTCTGTAAACGGGGCTGTTCCTGCACCACGGACACCTCCCTTGTTGGCATTACGCTCAAAGATCCATTCCTTGTAGCGTGTTTTCACCATATCTGCAAAGGGGTATATCTCTGGTATCTGTCCCCACTCATACTTGATAATCTGAATGATGTCAACCAATTCCTTCAGAATGGTTTTCTTACGGGTCATATCTGCGTATGCCGAGAATATTAGGCTACCATTGAGCATATTGTTATAACGCTGCATCTTGTCGTAAAGTTCATGTATCATGGCTTCGGTGATGTGACGGTTACGGTAGTCCTGATGATAAATGATGTTGAGAGCCGTAATCTCATCCTTGTTGGTCTCGATAAACTCTTTAAGGGTCTCACGAACCTTTGCCTTGGTTTCAGCCACGTCAGTTTCAAAGCCAGCGTATGTCAGATGATCCAATGCTGGGTCTATAGTCTGGTCATTTGAGTTTCGGACGTTCATCAGGAAGTCACGAACTTTCGGCTCATAGATGGGCTTTGCTGCTTCAAGGCAACGCTTCCTGACAACTTCTTTTCTTACTTCTTCCTTGTCGATGGGCGAAAGTGTAGGATATTCTGGATGCTCGGCCTTTATTGTCTCTTCTATCTTGTCAACATCGTGTACATTCTTGATGTTGGTTGAAAGCTGTCGAAGTGAAGTTCCTCCAGAGACCTTCTTAAACTCTTCACGCTCCTTGTCAGTAAGAACTTTGTCAATATGTTCAAGGCGTGTACCAAGGGTGCTGAAGGTTTCTTCTGATATATCTCCAGTTACCACTGCATCAAGCAACGACTTGAAAGATACGGTAGGCTTCACGTCGCCACCGCATTTCTTCTTGGCAGCACATTTGTCAGATTTTGTTACACCCACAGCATCAACTATCACATAGCCTAATTTGGGTGTGCTTGCCGATGGCGAAGCCTGTTTCAGACTTTCCAAGTCCATCGTTCTTCTCGCTCTTCCCAGCATCTGCTCATAGTAGTTCTCGCTTCGGATGTCACGCATAAACAGCAGAATCTCGATGGCTTTCACATCAGTACCAGTCGCTATCTTGTTCACAGTTACGGCCACACGAGGATAGAACTCATTGCGGAAAGCATAGAGAAGCGAGGTCTCGTTTTCCTCTGATTTGAATGTTATCTTCTTGCAGAAGTCATTACCTTCGTTAAACACCTCTTTCACTAAAGCCACAATATCGTCTGCATGGCTGTCGTTTTTGGCAAATATGAGTGTCTTGGGCAGTTCTTTCCTATCCTTATAGTATTCCCATTTCTTCCAGTTGTCCTTGAAAGTCTGGAGGATTACCCTGATTTGTGACTTGTTGACCACGGAATTGTCGAGGTCTTTTCCATCGTATGATATTTCTTCATCGGTAGACTCCCAACGTTGTTTTCTCGTCCGTTTGTCACGGATCTCTATCTGTTGGTTAATCTTAGCGACAATGCCACCCTGCTTGGTCTTTTCTGTTTCTATGCTGAAAGTACCAAGTGCGCCCACATTCACGCCATCTGAAACGGCTTCTTCATGGGTGTATTCACTCACAACATTCTCGTCAAAGAAAGCGTATGTATGCTGGTTCGGGGTTGCGGTCAGGCCAATAAGGAAAGCATCAAAATACTCCAGAACTTGCCGCCATTGGTTGTAAATGGAACGGTGGCATTCGTCAATGATGATAAAATCGAAGAACTCAGGCGGGTATTCAGCATTGTATTTCACCTCTCGTTCCGTTCCTGTCGTTGAGCCAGGTTCATCGTCCACGTCATCGGGCATGGAAGAGAGGTTTCCTGTCAGCATAGAATATACACGCTGAATGGTACTTATGCAGATTTGTGTGCTTTGAGGAATGTTCGATGTCTGAATACGCTGAATGTTATAAAGGGCGTTCAGCTTTTCGGTACTATCGTAGGGCTGATAGTTCTTGTATTCCGTTTCGGCTTGCATCCCAAGGTTCTTCGTGTCAACAAGGAAAAGTATTCGTTTGGCTTTGGCGAACTTCAACAGTCGGTATGTGTTGGTGATGGCGGTATAGGTCTTTCCCGCACCAGTTGCCATCTGCACTAATGAGCGAGGCTTGTTGTCACCAAAAGACTTTTCGAGGTTAAGTATTGCCTTTATCTGGCATTCACGGAATCCTTCTTCTGGCAATTCTGGGAACTCTTGCAATCGGCCACGAAGCGTTTTCTTTCCATTGAACTTAAAATCTTTTATCCAGTATTGTAACTGCTCTGGCCTATGGAATGAGAATAGCTTACGCACCCTTGGTTTCGGGTCAAGTAAGTCTGTAAAATGCGTCAATATGCCCGTTGCCTCATAGATGAAACGCATGTCGGTTTTGGAATAGTTAGCCCACTTCAAACCAGAATTGACATATCCTTCATTCTGCTCATGTGCCGCCGTCACAAGATGAACACCCTCGTCATCGGGTTTGGCTTCTATCACACCTACTGGAGTACCTTCAATGAAAAGGGCATAATCAACCTCTTCATTGTTACTTGTGAGGTATTCACGGACAGCGACTCCAAGAGACGCAATAGGGTTGAACTCCTGACGATCCTGGATTACCCAACCAGCATCTTCAAGTTTCTTGTCTATAACTTGTCTTGCCTTTTCTTCTGGTGCCATACTGATAAGCGGTTTAAATCGTGAGCAAATGAGATTCTTTTTTACTTGTTATCAGCTCTCTTGTATCACAGTCTAACAGTTCTGCTATTTTATCAAGCGTCTGTAAATCGGGCTGTGAAGTGTTCGTACACCATTTGCTGACTGTTGCAGGTGTAACTCCAAGTTGTTCTGCCAGCCACTTACTCGTTCTTTGTTTTTCCACAAGAACGACTTTTACCCGATTAAGAGGATTATTGTTCATATAAGAAAAATTATATTTGAACGCAAAGAAAGCAAATTTTCACGACATTAACGAACATTTCTTCTTAAAACTTATTAAAATGAGGGTAAATACGTGTTTTTTGTATGTTTTGATGCCTAATAATTGAAATTTTATCGCTATTTTTGCCAAACAAATAGACAGTATCACTATACAATGAAGATACAAGACTGCAATCTAAGAGAATACGAAGGACAGCTTCAAAGCATACCTCTTTACAGGACAGGTATTGAAAGGCTGACGAAAGTGGCATCATGTCCAGACGGCAATATAGTTGGGGATGTGCAGCCAGTATTCGACGCATTTTGTGAGTTCGTCGTATTCAATGAGTGCGTAAGGAGACCATTCTTTGAAATTCTAAGTAATTCCCTTAATAATAAAGTAGGCAGTTTGTTCACTGTTTTGCTAACAAACAACAAGGTTTCAGATTCTTCATTAACCTATAAAGAAGCGTATGATTTCTTTTTGCTTTTAGGTAAAAGACGTGTTCGTGATATTCTTGATGCTTATAAATGCAGCTCTTTCACATATAACGGAGTGATCGATGCTATAGCTAAAAAGGATTATGAATTATTCTTGTCAGCATTAGGAAATGCAGACTTTCACGATATGATGGCGACCCTTTGGCAACTGCGCTACATCTTATTAGGTATCAAGTCATCTGGTCGTAACAGCAGCAAAGGTAGATTAGGAAATCATAACCAGTGGATTACGGGTGCAGACTTCTCAGCATATTTCAGAGCGTTCACCTCTGTTTATCCAGATAAGTTTATAGAGAACTACGTGAAGTATTATATTTCTCGTGACTTGGCTGAGAAGCCACGTCGCCAACGAATAACGAGAGGACTAAATGATGAAGAACTACAACAGTTATACTCCACAACTACAACAGCCGATGGGCGATACTATCTTGAATGGATAGACAAGTTCACAAAGATGTCATTTAATCAGTCAGACTTTGCTACATATCTCGACAGTATCACTAATCGGGATAGCGAAATCATAGCTGATAGTGAAGTGATTGCACACCTCATTATAAAAATGGCTGTCAATGGTCACAAAGCTGAGTTAATCCAGCACTTCAACCTTGACCCTATAAAGTGTAATGAAGTTGATGATGATTGGGATGAATATTACTGTGACTATCATAACATCAATACGCTGGGCGATTACATTATTATATATACAGCAAAGATGCTCAGTATCTATAGTGATGTAAAAGAAGTATTGAATGACGAAGAAAAATGTGTGTTAGAGTGGATTTTAGGGTGTTCACGATACACATTCCTGTTACGGCATAGTTCGTCTATAAGCGTTTGCATTGATAATGTCACTACCAAAGAGCCAATAGACGCTTTCACTCAGAAAGGAACAAATACAACTGAGAATGGAGAACAATTGTTTGTGCCTGTTCTTGGTTCAAAAGTAAAAGGCACAACTCCAGAAGAAAAAGACAAAGAACTGATACTATGTCTCAACCGCCTATACGAAGAACTGACGAAAGAGGGTGGAAACCTCATGGAATCAGAGAGAGATTTGTTTGTCTATAGATTCTCTGGAATAGGTAAAGCATTTCCATTGGATAGCAAGATTAAATGGAGAGGTAGTAATGTCCTACTCGGTCATATCGTTAGAAACCTCCTTTCAGATAAAAAATACGCGCCAGAAGGATTAGGCATAGTAGCAACCTTCTTTTTGTCAAAAACAGGGAAGCCTATCAATTTAGGAACGGCAAGGCATATAACGGTCACGAACTTTGAACTGGAAAAGAATAACATTGACCAGAATTTTGTGGAGGCGGTAGAGATTCTTCGCCGTTGTGGTTTCATCAATGCAGAATACACCTCAAAGCGGAGATAGACACTCTTGAACGGGCAAAATCGGGGTCAAACTCAAATTTGACCGTTAAACTTTCATAAAAGTAAAACGGAACCTAAAACGGAACCTCTAAAGGGGAGAAAAACAAAACCCGCTGAAAATCAGCGGGTTTCAATGTTTGTGAGCGGAGAGAGAGGGATTCGAACCCCCGGTGCCTCGCAGCACGGCAGTTTTCAAGACTGCTGTAATCGACCACTCTACCATCTCTCCGGGCGGGTCTTTCCGCGTTTGCGGCGGCAAAGGTACGACATTTTTCGGAAACAAGACACTCCAGAGGCCATATTTTTTTGAAGAAAGGCGAAGAAAACACATTTTTCCGAACTCCTCGCGCGCAGATGCGGGAAAAATTATGTAACTTTGTGCGCTGATATGCGCATGTCATAAAGGCATCAAAGAAAAATATGGCAAGAAGAGTCGTCATCACGGGAATGGGCATCTGGTCGTGCATCGGTCAGAGTCTCGACAGCGTGGCCCGTGCACTGCACGCCGGAGAGAGCGGCATCGGACTCAGACCCGAGCGCCTGGACTACGGATACCGCAGCGCACTCTCGGGCCTCGTCCCCACCCCCGAAATCACCAAGGCGATGCTCGACCGCCACACACGCGCCGGACTCCCGGAGCAGGCGCAATACGCCTATATGGCCGCCCGAGAGGCGCTCGAAGGCGCCGGACTCGATGCCGACTACCTCAAGACGCACGAGGCGGGCTGCATCTTCGGCAACGACTCATCGGCCGGCAGCGTGATCGAGGCCTCGAACATCATGGACGAGAAGCACGACACGGCGATGCTGGGCTACGGACTGGTGTTTCAGCTGATGACCTCCACCGTGAGCATGAACCTCAGCCGCATCTTCCATCTGAGCGGCACGAGCTTCACCGTGAGCGCCGCATGCGCCAGCGGCAGTCACGCCATCGGCACGGCCATGATGATGATACGCAGCGGGATGCAGGACATCGTGCTCACGGGCGGCGCACAGGAGACGGGGCTCAAAAGCATGCCCTCGTTCGATGCTCTGGGCGCCTTCTCCATGAGGATGGACTCGCCGAAAGAAGCCAGCCGACCCTTCGACAAAGAGCGGGACGGCCTCGTGCCGAGCGGCGGCGCAGCAGCGCTGGTGCTCGAGGAGATGGAGCACGCCAAACGGCGAGGCGCACCCATTCTGGCCGAAGTGGCCGGATACGGCAGCTCGAGCGGCGGCACCGTGTCGCAGCCCGACGAGACGGCCTGCACCACAGCGATGGAGCGCGCCCTCAAAGATGCAGGCCTTGCGCCCAAAGACATAGACTACGTCAACGCCCACGCCACCTCGACGCCCCTGGGCGACAGGTGCGAGGCAGCGGCGCTCGACCGACTCTTCGCCGGAGAGCACGCCCTCATCAGCAGCACCAAGAGCATGACGGGCCACGAAAGCTGGATGGCCGGCGCGAGCGAAGCGGTCTACTCCACCCTGATGATGCAGCGCGGATTTGTGGCGCCGAACATCAACCTCCGGGAGCCCGACGAGGCTGCCGCACGTCTGAGGCTGACGGCCGAGACGGTGGAGACGGAAGTGCGTGCGGTGCTCTCCAACTCCTTCGGGTTCGGGGGAACGAACGCAGCACTGGTGCTGCGTGAGGTTAGAGGTTAGAGTTTAGAGTTTAGAGTTTAGAGTTTAGAGTTTAAGATGAAGTTGTCGCAAGCATTGAAGAAAGCATACACCCGGGAGCAGATGACTGCCCCTGAGGCGCAGCGTCTGGCGGAATTCATCGCCTGGGGGCCGATCGTGTTTCAGGTGTCGAGAATCATGCTCCAGCGCGGCATCTTTAACCTGATGCGCGAGAGCGACGAAGGACTGACGCGGCAGGAGATCACGCAAAAGACGGGGTTCTCGGACTACGCCGTGAAGTGTCTCATGGAGGCCTCGCTCTCCATCGGCACGGTGCTCGTCAACCCCGAGACGGAGCGCTACACGCTCTCCAAGGCCGGATGGTTCCTCGCCAACGACAAGCCCACAGGCGTCAACATGGACTTCAACCACAAGGTGAACTACGAAGGGATGTTCCGCCTGGAGGAGTCGCTCGAAAGCGGACGCCCCGAAGGCTTGCGCCACTTCGGCTCATGGCCCACCATCTACGAAGGGCTCTCGAGTCTGCCGGAAGAGGTGCGGAAGAGTTGGCTGGCCTTTGACCATTTCTACAGCGACGCCGCATTCCCCGAGGCGCTGAAGATTGTCTTCGACCGCTACGGCGTCAGAACGCTCTACGACGTCGGAGGCAACACGGGCAAATGGGCGCTGAGATGTGTGGACTACAGCACGGAGGCCCGCGTGACGGTGCTCGATCTGCCGCAGCAGCTGAAGCTGATGCAGGACAACATCCAAGGAAAAGCGGGCGCAGAGCGCATCACGGGCTTCGCCGTCAACTTCCTCGACCCCGCAGCGAAGTTCCCCCAAGGCGAAAAGCCCGACGCCATCTGGATGAGCCAGTTTCTCGACTGCTTCAGCACGGACGAGATCACGGGCATCCTCTCCAGAGCCCGCGAGGCGATGGACGCGCACACGAGGCTCTTCATCATGGAGACGCTGTGGGACCGCCAGCGATACGAGACGGCGGCCTTCTGCCTGACGATGACCAGCCTCTACTTCACTGCGATGGCCAACGGCAACTCCAAGATGTACAACACGGAAGACATGGAGCAGTGCATCCTCAGGGCCGGGCTCGAAGTGGAAGATATCCACGACGGACTGGGACAGGGACACAGCATCATCGTGTGCAAAAAGACGGAAACAAAAATCAACAGCATAATGACAAGACAGGAAATCGAAGAAAAAGTGAGGGCCTTCCTCATCGACGAATTCGAGATCGAAGAGGATGTCATCCACGACGACGCCCGACTGAAAGAGGATCTGGGCATCGACAGCCTGGATCTGGTGGACATCGTGGTGATCGTGCAGAAGGTGTTCGGCTTCAAGATCAACCTCGAGGAGATGAAGACGGTCGCCACGCTGCGTGA
>Ga0256405_10000762_pt1:0-27500 | contig 100487 bp, 77 predicted proteins | sample RumenRJG_02DNA_FD_189096 | JGI IMG/M metagenome (GOLD analysis project Ga0256405, IMG submission 189096) | Bovine rumen microbial communities from Lethbridge, Alberta, Canada - RJG_02 | ecosystem: Host-associated > Mammals > Digestive system > Stomach > Rumen | place: Canada: Alberta...
TCATATAAATTACATTTTCATTATAATGTAAATCATATATGTACGCAAGTAAAAATAGATCTTTTTTCATTTATTTTTAATCTTGAGCGCGAAAGATTAAAAATTCGCGGGCTTCGCCCGAAAGATGTAGAATTCCTATAGTCTTTCTTTTTAAAAAGTATTGATAAATAGTAATAAAAATCAAAAGTCAGAATCTCAATAGGTGTGGGGGAAGGCGGTTCTTTTATTTCAAATCATATTACTAATTTATTTATCCATAAATATTGTATATTTGCCTTTTACATTCATAATATATCCACTAACATCATTATTGTCTAGTAAAAATCTCTCATCAATAATTGTATCTTCTCTATTAGCTTTATTAATTATTTCACTAAGCTCATCATCAGAAACCTCTTTACAAAATAATTTTGCACTTTTTATAAATAAGTCATTCATTATTTTTTTATCTGATGTTTCAATATATATTCTTAAACTTGGAGTTCCAATAATTGGTTCTAGCTCATAATTAACTATATCAATTGAAGTGTTTTCATCATTAACATTTGCATGAATAGATTTATTTTTTTCAAATGCATTCAATCTAAACTCTGTTCTATAAAAACCACTATTTTCATCATGAGCATCATACTCTAACATATTTATTAGTTTGTAATTATCATCTTTGTTAAAATTAGTTACAAAATCATCAATTAACTTTGTTTTATTTTCTTTTTCTTCTTTTTCTTGCATTGGAGTCTCTTCTGCTTTAGATGTTGTGTTTGTAGTTGTTGTTTCACCTGGAGTTAATGCTCCTATTAGAAGTATTGCTCCCCACAATGCTACTGTAACAATAATTTTAGTTTTTTGATCCCATTTATTATTTCTCCAAATTAATATAGTTAAAGGAATGGGAAAACAAAAAATCCAACCAATAATCCACCACCTTAGATTTTTCCTTTTTTGCTCTTCTTTATAAATTACCTGTTGTCTAGCTATTTTTTCCTTTTCTGCTTCTTCCTTAGCTTCCTTTTGAGCTCTTAATCTTCCTTTTTCCATCTCATATCCAGTTTGTTCTGCATCATCAATCTTATGATGCAATATTTCATCATCAATTTTAAATGTCGTTTGGCAATAACTACAAGTTGTTTCTTTTGCTTCTGAATCAACTTTAAGAATTGATCCACAATTTTTACATTTCATTTCTACTAACTTCATATCATTCACCAATTTGATTATAACATATTTTGCATTACTACACATATAAAAAACCGCTATCTTATACATCAATTGCGGTTCTTTTTCTTATATTTTAACTACACAGATTTTAAGTAATAATTATAGTTAGTTTTTTCATAGTTTCATTTATACTATAATTAACCAATTTCAATATATTCTGCCTTTAATGAAGGAATTGTAATCTTTGAGCCTAATACAGAAACATATGTAGTTGTTCCTTCTATAGTTCCATAAATATTTACAATATCATCTTCTAACACTTTAGGTTCACCATCTTTATATGTATATTTAACATATATTGTATCATCCCATAAACCATATTCACCTTCGGTTACATTTATTCTTAAATCAACTTTTTTTGAATTAATAATTCCTTCAGATACTTGTATTACTTTTCCTCTAAATCTTGCTTTATTTCCTTTGTATTGATCTGGTTGTCTAGCAATCTCTTTATAATCATAAACTTGACATGCTGCTATATATTCTGCCTTAATTTCCTCTTTAGTTTTTTGTGGAGCTTCTTCTTTTTTTGTATTATTACTTGTTGTATCTTTAGATGTATTGTTTTTTGAGTAGTCTTTTTTTACACCCTTAGAATAAACAATATCAATTGATTTGTAAGACATTATTTTTTCTCCTGCATTAATGCTTTGACTAACAAAACCACCTTCTGGAATAGTATCAGAATACTCTTCTGTGAAATAGCAATTTAGTGATTTTTCATCACAAATTTTCTCAGCTTCTTTTTGTGTCATAGTTGAAAAATCTTCAACAATAACTGGTTTTGCTGTTGCTATGTTAATTATAACTCCAAGTAATCCTATACAAGTGATTATTGCTGAAATAATTATTCCTGCTAGTGCTAATCCATCTTTTTCTCCTTTTTTCTTGCTTTGACAAAATCCAATTATACTTAAGATAAGACCAATTATTGATGTTAAACCACACGTTAAAATACCCACTATAGAACATATGAATCCAGCAGTAGACAATCCATTCTTTTTATTTGGAACTACATTTTGGACTTTTCCAACAGAATTATTTATTTTGTTTCCGCATGATGAACAAAATACCTCATTTTCTTTGATTTGATTCCCACATTTTTCACAAAATCTTTTCACTTACAACACTCCTTAATAATAAAATAATTTAGTATTTTTATTAAATTAATTATATAATAATTCCCCAAAAAAATAAACAATTTTTATTGTCAAAATAAAAATTATATGGCTTAGTGTTTATTATTAATATCAAAATAGTTAGGATTACATAAATTAAAGTATTAAGATTACTGTATTTTTTTGATCATTTGTAAACTATTTTTAATCTTTTAAAAAAAATGTTGTATTATTTAAAAAAATAAGTTTATAATATTAATAGGATGATATGGTATTATTAAAGGAAAATACATTTTCTAAATAGTATTGACATTGCTTATTTGTATATATATAATAGTGTGTCATCAAATGTGTTTTTGCACATTTATTGCATAAAAAAGAGATATTATCTGATTTTTGCGTGTTAGGTATATCTCCGACAAAAAGTCAGTCACCTACTTCAAAAGATGAAGTTAGGTGTTTTTTTATACATTATTCTTATTTCTCTTTTACTGCAATTATCATTAGTAGTATTATAACTAAGATAACTGCAGACATTGCTAAAAACTCCATTGGTGTTTTTGCACATTTTTATTTTGCGATTTATAAGTAATGTCTGCATAAAGATCACCTCCTTATAACTTAAGATCGTTATCGGAGGCTACACCTAACTATCAGATAATATCTCATATCCAAATATAACTTAAAATAAGACAAATTACAATAAAAATCGATAGATTTTACATTTATCTTAACTAATTAATAAAAGAACCGCCTTCCCCCACACCCCTTGCGGTTCTTTTGTTTTGATTTTTATTACGATTTATATACTTTTAGTAAAAATAAAGACTATTTCCATTCTACATCTTACAGGCGAAGCCCGCGAATTTTTAATCTTTCGCGCTCAAGATTAAAAATAAATGAAAAAAGATCTATTTTTACTTGCGTACATATATGATTTACATTATAATGAAAATGTAATTTATATGAGACGTTATTTACCTAACATGGTAGCTAGGGGACTATTGATGAGTACTTGGATTCTCCAAAACCACTGTTGGGAGTTCGATTCTCTCATCCCCTGCCATTAGAAAACAAAAGTAGCAATAATGCTACTTTTTTTATATATTGGCATGGGCTTCGGTTTAAAAAGTATTGATAAATAGTAAAAGAAAATCAAAAGTCAGAATCTCAATAGGTGCGGGGGAAGGTGGTTCTTTTATTTTATATAATTATATAAATCTCTTAGCATATAAGCAGAATGACTAAAGAATCAAAAAAACATTTTTCTACTATGCTAATACATTATATGTTATAATATTTTTTAATATAAAGAAGGTGTAGTATGATTGATTCCTTAAGACAATGCAAAACAATTAATGAAATGATAGAAGTAATTCGTTCTTTTTATAAATCTTATGATAATAATAATTATATTCCTGGCATATATAAAGAAGGTTCTTTGCTTGCTTCATCGGATAAATTTGCTGATTATTATGCCAAATTAATAATTAGACCAATTAATCATAAATTAACTAACTCTTGGTCAAAGACAAATCTTGAAGGTATTTTTGTTGATGGATCTTCGGAAATAGAAGAATCTGCATTTATTTATAATGTAATTACATATAAAAGATTTTATAAAAACGAAATATATACACTAAATCCTGCTTTATCTGACTCTAATATTTATATATATGAAAAAATTCAGGATAATAAAAATGTGTGCAACCTTGTTTTTTTTGATAGTAATTTTTCTACGCATGAATGGCCCATATTAATTGCAGAAAACAATGATGATAATAATATTTTATTGTTGAAAAAGTCTTTATCAGATTACATATATACAAATCCACATTCATATCCTCAATATAAATTATCTGTAGAATTTGAGTATAGAGATAAAAGTTATATCATTTCCGAAACACAAGATGTAATTTCAGATAATTATTATATTTACAATACAACTGCTAAAGATAGAACTAATTTAGTTGGAACAATAGATTTGGACTTTGTACTTCCAAATTTAAACGATTTAGATATTATGGTAAATTCAATAGATGGATCCTTCAGAAAAATTAATGAAAGCAATTGGAATGATGACACAGATGCAGGATTGATTGTTTTTGATAAAAAATGTTTAACTGAATTAAAAAAACGTTACATATTTGTTGAGTATCATATGATTGATTTATTTAATCAGGAGTCATCTCTTGTTGATATACTTCGAAATAAAGTTGTATTTTGGGAAGGAGAATTTAACCATCTTCCTTATGACACAAAAAAAAGTCTAGAAAAATATAATGTCAGAAAACCAAGTGTTGATATAATATCTAAACCAATGTTTGAATGGCAATTGAAAGCAAATATTAATTATGATAAATACGAATATCCATATCAAAAAATGTCAAAATACTTATATGAAAATTATTTTGATATTCTTCCTGAGTTAAAATGCAATTTAGACTTACCTAATAATAAAGATGAATTTTTAGAAAGAATTAGTAATGTTTTAAAAATTCTAAATATGAACCTTGATGATATAAAAAAAGATGAATTAGGATACACTACTATTCAAAAAATAATAAATACAAAATATTTATCAACAAAAAAAGAATTGATGGAATTATATGATTATTTTTCAAATAGTATTATGGAGGTAGTATCTAATGATTAATAAATATTTAAAACAAAAAAGATGTAAAGCTAGATTTTTGATAGGACCGAATGGTAGTGGAAAAACATATATAATGAGAAATATATTAGCAGAACATGAGGGAGAAAGCTTATATATATCAGAAGAAGGAAATCTTGACATTAAAATGGTTAGAAAGAATGTAATTCCAGATTTAGCAAACAAGAAATACATTTTGTATCCTGATAATAAAAATTATGGTACGGAAAGAGATAATGATTATATTACAATTGCAATAAATCAAAGATTAATTCCATTAGTTGAATATTGTAATGAGCAATTAGAACATTATAAATCTATAAGATATAAATCTAAGGGGCAAGAAAAAATATTTAATATTTTTGATATTATGTATAAAACATTGCTTAATCCAATTAAAATTATTTTCATTGATGAACCGGAAAATTTTATGGATGATTTAGGTTTAAGAAAAATTACAAGGTTATTTAAATTAATTGAAGATGCCAAAATCAAATTAATTGTTTCATCTCATAATTATAATTTGTGCAATTTATTACGAATTCCAATCAATCATATATTTTTTATAAATAAAGAATTTAATGAAAAGAATTTTTCATATTCAAATACTATTAAATGTATAACTCCTAGTGATGTCAAAAAAATATATATCAATGAAACAACTCTCTTTGAAAAATATATTAAGGGAAAAAAATTAGATCCCGATAAGGTATCAAAAAAACTTCATTTGAATGATAATTTAGTTTTATTTGACTTGTTCTTAAATGATGCACTTACTAGTGAACAGTTTTATAGATCTTTATTTTATTCAAATATAATATTAGTTGAAGGCCAAACAGAAAAAAGAATTATTAATAAATTTGATCTTGGTAAAGAATTTAAAGATGTTTTTTTCTTTGTATGTGATGGAAAGGGATATATACCATTTTGGGCAGCATTTTTTACTAAAATAGGGAAAAACATAAAAATAATAATTGATAGTGATAAAAAAGTCCCACCCAAAAATAATAAAATAACATATGGATTAACTTGTTATTTAAAAGATCAATATCCAAATGAGGTCATTTCATTTGAACCAGACTTAGAAAGTCAATTTGGTATTGATATCACGAAATTCGAACACTTTTTAAGTTCTCGTGGTGAAAACAAGTTATTTGCCTCTGATGAATTTTTTCAAAAGAAGACTAATTTAAATAGTTTTATCAAACAAATAAAATAATACAAAAGGCTTGTTTGTATTATTTTTTTTATAAAAGAAAAAATTGTGAGTTGTTCTTCTATTTCTACTACATTATATTTTTTAAAGCTTATTATGTATCTTATGATTGATGTTTTAAGTATTCACTTAACTTTTTATCAGTACAGTACACATAACAACCTTTCATACCACGAGTCATCAAAGTTCTATATGTATTTTTAATTATATTCTCTGCTATCTTTTGAGCAACTTCTTCTCCTTGTTCATTAGCAATCTTCTTTATTCCTTTTAAAGAGTTATCTGTTGATGCTCTTTTTGTATAGTCAGTAACAATATGACCATCTTCATATCTCATATCATCACCAATAATTACTCCAACATAATCAAATTCTAATCCTTGACATGTATGAATACATCCTATTTCATTGATTGATTTTTTATCTATTGCCCATGTAGATGAATTGCCTAGATTCCAACTCATTTCAAAGTTGTATTCTGGTATTACAATATCATGGATATTAGTATTGTCTTTTCCTTCACTTATCCAGTTCCAACAATATCCTGCTACCATTCTAGATTTATTATTAATCTCATTTTTTTCTTCTATAGCTTTTCTCATTTCATTAGGATCATCAAATACTTTGAAATCATAATCAAATCCATCTATATCAAAGTTAGCTGTTTCTCTTATTTCTAGAATGTTATCTAGCCAAGCTAGATAACCATCTGATCCATTACATCTAAATTGAGAATCTAATTCATAAGTATAAATACCTGCATCTAATTCTCTAGCATATTTCTTTATTAATTCTTCACTACCGATATCTTTAAGAGTTACTTTTTGATTTTCATCTATAAAGAATATAGAAAACTTAGCTGCATTAATAATTTCTTTTATTTGGTTTTCACCTTTATTTTGAAATAATCCTGATTTTTCATTTAATCTATGAGCTTCATCTACTACTAAACAATCTAGTTTATTTCTTTCTTCATCAATAAAACTTCCTGATCCTTGAAATAAATGATTAATATAAGTTTGTGTATATTCTCCTCGTAATTTAGAAGAATAAACATTTCTTGGAGCAGAATTCTTTGTTACATAGAAACAAGTCATATTTCTTCTATTTAATTCTACTAATAGATTGATTGCTAGAACTGATTTACCTGTACCAGGACCACCTCTAACTATCATTACATTTTTAGAATTACTTCCTACTGTATCAATAGCATTTCTTAAAGCATATTCATATACAATCTTTTGAGTATCTATCATATAGAATTCTTTATTACCTTTTAACATTTGAGTTAAAGAGTCTTGTAACATTTTAGATGGTCTAATTCTACCATGATCTATTTCATATAGAATATTTCCATCATCACCATCTTCTATATATTTCTTAATAAAGTCTCTTAGTTTTAATACATCATTATGTCCAAATAATGGAGCAGCATCTGTATATTCTTTATAATTATTTGATAATAATGTATCATCATTATCAAAATAATAATTATGAAGATATGCACATGGTACTACATTAATATCTTGTAATTGTACTGATTCATTATAATCTCTTATAAGATTAGCATACGTCATAGCTTGATAGGATGGGTGATTAACATCTCTTAATCCTCCACCTGTATAAGTATTAACTTTATATATACCATCCATTTCTCCAACTTCAGTACATTTATCCCATTGTTTTAATTCAATAATAACTACATTAGATTTAGACTTGTTATATCCAGATATCATAAAATCTATTCTACAACCAGTTGGTGGAATATTATATTCAATAGCAATACCTGTATTATTAGGTATTTCAGTATCACTTAATACACCTCTCATATATTGCATAGAATTCTTCCATGAATTAAATTCAGGAGCACTAGGTCTTCTTTTAACAACTTCAATATATTTATTTCTGATCTTATCAGCAATAATACCTAAATCTACATCATCAATAAATTCTGATTTTATTCCTTCATATACTAACATACATTTACTCCTTAATAGACTTTTCTATTCTTGCTAACTCTTCGTTAATTAGATTTGAAAGCCTAGCATTATCTTCTTTTATTGATTCTTTTAGGCTGTTTAGCTCCTTTGCATCATATTGCAATAAATCATAAAAGTCAATTTTAGATTTAACATAAGATTTATATACATCTTTTATTTCTAAATACTTATTTATTATTTCTTTATCAATCAGTCCATCGTACATCATTTTCATTATTTGCTCATCATATCCAAATGGTAGTTCCTGAAAATTATTCACGATACTTGGAGTACTGGATTTTTTAGAAGAATTTCTTGGGACAATAAATTCTTTTAAAGTATAAGGATCATTAATAAACTTATCTATAACTTTTTTGCAATCAGTATATGTTTTCTGTAGCATAATGTTTAAAATATCCAATTGATTTCTATTTAATCTTTCTTCTTTTTCAATACTTCTTTTTTCAATTAGAAAGTATGTAATAAAAAATATAAATATAAGTACAATATTAGGAATAAAAATTCCTAAAAAGTCGTAATTAAAATTCTTAGATACAGAATACAATGCATTATTATAATCTAAAATAATGGTTATAATTGTTATTAGTAAAAAGACTATTACGCATGTTATTACTTTAATATAATTTTTTGTTTTTTTCATAATTACTCCTATAATTTGTTATATTTTGTACTTTTCCCTTTTGATTTTTCTATTGGATATTTTTTAGCTGAAATATCCATTTTATCTAAAACTATTTGTTTTGGATCTACTCCAATTTGATGGCATAACAATATACAATAATTTAATACATCTGCTATCTCATATTTTAATTCATCTTTATCGTAGTTATTATTCCATTGAAAACATTCTAGTAATTCTCCTGCTTCAATTGAAATACTTTTAGCTAGATTCTCTGGAGTATTGAATTGTAACCAATCTCTATCTTCAGCAAATTTTACTACTTTTTTAGTTAGTTCCTGCATATCTATCACCCAATTAAATTATATCATATTTTAACAAAAAGTGCTTTTCTCTAAGCATATTCAACCACCAATAAAAGAAAAAAAGATTATATCAATCTTCCTTTAAATTAAATAGTTTTTCCGCAGTAAATTTTATAACATTAATATTTACTGCATTACCAAATTGTTTATAAGCCTGATGATCATTTTTGTTTGGGATGAATTCATCAGGAAAACTTTGTAACCTCGCTGCTTCTCTTATCGTCAATCTTCTTTTATATTTTCCCACAATAGGTACTTGTACCATTGCTACTAAAGCTGGAAAACAAGTAGGAGCCTTTACTCTTACCCCTGATGGTCTGAACTGAATAAAACCATCCCAAAGAGAATCTATCTTATTTCCGGCTTGCCACTCCATTTTTCTTTGAGTAGGAGTAAATTCTGTATATACATTCCACTTTTTAGCCCATCTATCTATTTTACTTTTATTTAATACATAGATTGCATGGTTTTTTTCTATAAATTCTTTTTTCCAGTCGGGATAGTCTTCTTCTATATGTCCGTCAAAATAGTCTGCCCAAATTGGAAATCCAATAACTTTCATATCAATCATCTTATAAAACTCATCCCAGGCATTTAATACTTGTTCTTCTTTTTTTGTTATCTTATATTTTTCTTCTTGATTATTATCTTCTAAAATCGTATCAATTGAATTATCATTCTTGTCTTTTAGTTCTCCCAAATCTATATTCAAATAATTATCAATGTTTTCAGGATCATAAATACCTAATATTACTACTCTTTCTCTTAATTGAGGAACGCCTATTTGGTGAGGACTAATAATAATTGGATTTTCAGTTAATCTATATCCAGCATCTTGTAAATGTTTTCTGATGACTTTCCAAGTGTTACCTCCATCATGTGAAACCAAATTTCTTACATTCTCTAAAATAATATATTTTGGTTTTTTTGCGAGTAATATTTTTTCTATATAGAAAAACAATGTTCCTCTAGTTTCTGCAAATCCTCTTTGCTTTCCCGCTTTTGAAAATGCTTGACATGGGAACCCTCCACATAGGACATCATGATCAGGAACATCTTCTGGAATAATTTTAGTTATATCGTTATCAGCATTTATTCCATAATTCTGATAATATGTTTCTATACAATCTTTGTCTATTTCAGATGCAAAAACACATTTTCCACCAAGTTGTGTTAATGCTTGATGGAATCCACCAATACCTGCAAACAAATCTATAAATTTAAATTTTTTCATTCTGACCACCCTCCTAATAATTATATAATATATTTAAATAAAAAGCTACCTTTAATCATCAATTTTATCAAAATCAATAGTATGTACTAGGAAATTGTTTATATTTTTCATACTAATACTAATCTTTGGATTTCTAGGCCTTCCATCACTATTTCTTCCTTGGTGATAAATATCAATATATTTTTTGTTGTATTTATTTAATTCTAATATATAATAACTCTTAATTTTTACACTATATTTCATTTTATTTGCGTAACTTAATAAGTCATCTTTACTTTGTTTTTTATTCCAATATTTGGTTACAATGTTATTATGATCTTTGTCTTTCTCCGTTTCATGATTTGCTACTATGTAGTAAATGCTTTGATTTTCAAGCAAATTCATTATTGTGTTATAATCATTTCCTTGTATTCCTCCACTTGAAATACTATGAGCCTTTAAATCTCCATAATAACCCAATTGAGGAAATTTAAGATCTAAATCAACTCCACCATTTTTTCTATCTTGGTAGAATTTTATAACTGACTCCTTTTTTCTTTCTTTAAGATACTTTTCCAATCTGTATTCTAAATAAAACCCCGGCCACTCTGGTTGATATTTGTTTCTATAATTGTTTTCAATCATTTCTGCATATACTTCTATGCCAAACCATTCTTTAGCCATGTTATTAAAAAATTCATCTAAAGTATCAAACACCTCTATTGTAGTATTTGATTTATTTAATAATTTTTTATCTAAGTAATTATTAACATTAACAGTATTAAAAATAGTTATTAAATTACCACGAATATCTTTTTTTTCAAACATTCCGTTACGCTCACCATTTAATAAATCTATTGAATAGACATGTGCAGATGAATTATGAGATTTTTTATTTACATATGTTTTGGTATCAAAATCACATAACAAAACATTATCCTTGTACTTATAAACACCAACAAGTAAAGTTATTATATTACTTTGTTTGTTTTTTTCAAAAATATTTTTAAATTGTAATGGTATTTGAATTCGTTTTTTAAAAATAGGGTGAGGATTACCTAAATAACTAATGTTCTTATAGATAATACAATACTTTTTATCTCTATAAGATCCATATAAATATCCATCATTTCTAACTTCAACATTTTTAAAAACATCTTTTAATACTATTTGCAATTCTTTTTTGCTTAGTATTTCTGCGTAGTCTTCAATAACTTTGCCATTATGTATTTGTTCAACTTTGACTCTACTTTTCCTCATCTTTTTCATCTCCAAACTTATTAAATTTATTATATCATACTATATTTTAACAACCTTTGACAAAATTAGACAAAAGAGATATTTTTAAACAGTCAAAATAATAATATGATATAATCCTATTAGAAGGTGAGTGTATGGTCTATAAAAGTGGTACTGAAAAAGATATAAGTGAAATAAAAAAACAATTAAAACCAATTCTAGAAATACCAAACGATTTAGATAAATTATCAAAAAATTTGGATAAAATCAATAAATATAAGGAGAGAGAAAAAGCATACAAAAAACAACAAATGGAAATAAAATTAAAAAAATGGGATGATCGTCTTAATTGGCTTATAGAAAAAATTAATAATTATAAAGAAAAGAAAAATATTGGTAAAATGAATAATGTCGTTTATATATGTGGTAATTGTAATGCTGAAGTTAATGAGAAGGCTAAATATTGTCCAAAATGTGGAAGTGAATTTGTAAAAAAAGAAAACCATACTAATACAAGTAAACCACTTGAATCAAAAACGAACTATTATTGTGACAAATGTGGAAATGAAGTATCAAAAGATGCAACAAAATGTAACAAATGTAATGCACAATTTATTGATGAAAAAGTACCCACTACATTTATGTGTGGTAATTGTCATAATGTTATTAAAAAAGCAGATAAATGTCCTAGATGTGGTGCATGGTTTGTAGATCATAATATAGATGATGATAAAAAGACACTTTTAAAAGAACTAGATAAAAAAGTTCGAAAAGATAATTGGGAAAAATTAACAAAAGAAGAACTGGCTGCTGAAATTAAAAATATTATTTCAATTATGAATAACAATTATAAAGAAGTAAAAAAATATGTATCAAAGAAATCAAATGAATTTGAAGTAAGAAAGTTTATTGCTTACCAAAATAAAATTGATAATCTAAATAAGAAAGCAACTAATATTGAAAAAAAGATTGAAAAAGGGCTTAATAAAACCAATTCATTAATAGAGTACAATAAATTATTACCAATATACACTCAGTCTATAAAAATACATAAAGAAATGATTGGTGGAGTAACGGTAGAATTGAAGGTTACTGGATATGAAATAAGGTCAAAAAATGCATCAATTATCTCAAAAAGCAAAGATGAAGGAATAATTGATAATGAATATCATAGTTCTTCATCAAATCATGATGATGGATATGTAGGAGATTCTGATAAGAAAAATAATGAAGATATAGTTTACAATGAATTAGAAGATTGGCAAAAAGGAGAAGTTGAAGCGGGAAATTATGATTCATATAATTTTGAAGAAGATGAACTAGAAGAAGATGATTATTACTATGAAGATGATAAAGAGTAGAAAAGGATAGGAATTGTTAAATTTTCTTTCCTTTTTTTGTTTACAACCAATAAATAAAAGACCGCCTTCCCACACCCCCCCTTGCGGTTCTTTTGCTTTGATTTTTTTACGATTTATATACTTTTAGTAAAAATAAGGACTATTTCCATCCTACAACTTACAGTCGAAGCCCGCGAATTTTTGACCTTTCGTACTCCAGGTCAAAAAAGGTGAAGAAAGGTCTATTAAAGTATTGACATCATCTCCAAAACCATTATTGAGAGTTCTTTTTTATACTATATTATTTTATTTTTCTATTTATATTTAGGCTATAATAAAATCATATGAATAACCAAAAATGAAGATCACTTCATTTTTTTATTAATTACATATATTTAGTTTTATTATATAACATATACAATAAATAAAATATATGTTAATATAAAGAAAAAAAAGGAATGAGATGTATGACGTTAGATTATAAAGAACATGATATGAGTTTAATTGAAGGATCAAGTCCATTAATGGGGTATTTTGAACCAGATGGAGAGTTTATAGATTTTTCTACTTTATTAGATGTTCCTACTCATGATGGTGATGCAACTATTCCTCCAGTATATGAATTTCTTAATTGGGTAAGTTATATAATCAAAGATACAGATTATAAAACTTTTGGAAATACAGATGATAGAGAATATTTAAAATATCCAGGAATTGATGAAGTAGTTAAAAGAGGATATGAATATGATTATGGATATAATTCATGTAACATAGAAGAATTCAAAAAAAGTTTAGATATAGAAATCTCAAAATTAGAGGAAATTATTAAACAAAATAAGATATATGATAAATATAATTTATTTAATAAATGGAGATATAGTATTCTTATATTCTTTCAAAAAGCATATTCAAAAAGACCTTTTTTTGAAGCAATCGCAAGACAAATAAAAGTTGACAATCCTGATGAATACATAGAAAGACAAAAGAAGTATTATGGTAATTATTTCTTCAGAGACTATCAAAAAGAATATGGGCGACATATATGTAAAATGATAATAAATGATAATTTTAAAGATATATGTGTTCAGTATTTAGGATATGATTCTCTAGAAAGATTTTCACCAGATGGGAGATTAATTAAACCACCTGTACGTGAATATATTTTAACAGATGGCCCAACAAATTTTCAAAAAACTCCTAGAGTAATTACAACATCAGCTCCAAATCCCAATGAAAGATTTTATAATTATTTATTAATGAATTGGGATTTACATATAATTCCTAGATATATTTTTAATGAGAATAAAGGGATATATGAAGTACAACCTGAGTATATGAATTACCATTTAAATACAAAAGAAGAAAACTATCAAAAAGAAATAAAAAGTATAAAGAAATTAGTACGATTAGAAAACAGATATAAGTATTTTAGATAATTATGTAAGATGTTAAGTTCAATTTATAACAATTGAACTTTTTCTTTTTCCTTGAACTATCTATTTAAATAAATTATAATAGTAAACTATATTAAAAAAAGAGGTGTGGAAAATGATTATATATAATGGTGAAAGAACAGGTATAGATACATATAAAGATATATATGTAGAAGATAGATTTGACATTATGAATAAAAAATATTCATTAGATGAAATTTTAAAGTTAATTGATGACAATGCTTTATATCTTACAAATAATCCTAATTCAAAAAAATTAGTATGGATAAAAGAATATATATGGACACCAGCAGATAGAAGAGCAACTACATTTCATCAAGAATATTTTGTTAATCCAGAATATAATGGAAAAGAATATGCTATTTCAAAATATTTTACCGAAACTAAATTAACAAAGGAAGAATTGGATAAGATTTTTGATTATATTTACAATAAGGGAATTAGTAATCCTAAATATAGAGATTATTTATACCTTATTATAAAAGAACCAAACTATGAATTATTTGATGAAGAACAACTTAAAAAATTAGAAAAAAATATTGATATTCATAGATTACCTAGACTATTTAAATCAAAATTTATAGATATACTAGTTAATAAGTATGATAAAAATGATTGGATTAAAGAAGCAAAATTATATCTTGATGGAACTGAACAAATAAATAAATTTATTGTTAGAGAAAGTGTTCTTAATTCATTTGATTTAAAAAAATTAAAAGATATAGGTGTATCTTTTACAAAAGATGATTTAAAATCTATCTTTAATAAATGGTACTCAAATGGAAATGATGAATTATTTGCTAAAATAGATAATCTTTCTAATTTATCTGAGGATAAAAACACTTATGGAAGTGTTGTTTCTGACTGGAGTATTAAATACGATTCAAAGATTGTTTATGATCCGTATCAAATATATGTTAGTGAAAAAACAAAAAGCACTACTTTTCCACTATCAATTTACTTAGATGATGATAATATGTGCAAAGTATTAAAAAATCTTTATCAAGAATATTCAAATAAAGAAAAATGTTTTTTAGTTGATTACTATAAAGATGTATGTTCAATTTTTTCAAATAATATAGATTATCAATTTTCTATAATTGAACAAATTGTTGATAATATAAAAAATTCTTCTAAAAAAGAAGATGCAAAAAAATACTTAAATGATTTATGCATATATATAGAAAACATAAAGAAATATAATGATGTAAAGACTATTAATAAAATTAAAGAAAAGCTAAAAGAGCTAGATTTTGAAAAATTAGTAAATCCACAGTTTGATTTAAATATAGCAACAAATGTTAATGACTTTTTCTTCACTGATACTATTATTGGAATGATTAAGAAAAGAATGGATAATATTGATAATCTTGCTTTTCATATACCAAGAGACTATTTCGTAGGACAAATGGAAAATATTAAAATGGAATCTGTAGATTCAGAGTATAAAAATACTATTTTTCATTTTTTACAACATTCATGTACAAAACTTACTATAGACAAACTATTAAATTATTTTATAGAAAATGATATAAAGAAGTTCTCAGAATACATTTATATAATCATAAGGACCCCTAAACTTGTTAAATATTTAAGTGATGAACAAATCCTAACAATATATAATAATTTCGATGTTCATTATGAAGAATTTAATTCAAGTAGTAAAACATACTGTAGTACAGGAGAATTTAATAAAAGACTAGTAGAAATACTATTTAAAGACAATAAAAGTAATAGAGATTTACTAATTAAAGAACTAATATTATATGTAAACACAATTAATCCAGAATATGTTGAAAATCCAGATGATGAATATAATAGTATTTTTGAACATGTAAATATATATGAATTTATAAAAAAGAATAATATTGTATTAAAACCTGAAGAAATTGAAACAATAATAAATAGCTTTAATTTCGAAGCTGATATTAATGCAAGTAGAGACAATCTTTTACGCAACTTATATAAGTTTGTTGAAGGAATTGCAATGGTAGACAAAACACCAACTCTTCCTAATATTTTATATAATTGGATGAATAAATTAGATGATGATAATTTTATGGATGTACTTTATTATTATAATTATGAAGAATATTTCCCATTCTTGAAATATTTGGACAACAGTATGAAATTAGATATTTTGAAATCAACTTATCTAAAAAAATATAATTTATTAAATAAATATCCACATTTAGAAGAAGATGTCTATAGAGATTATAATATTATAAAAGATTTCTATCCAAATTTTGAAGAATTACAAAGTAGTTTAAATAACTTATTACAATATTCACTTATAAATGAAAACTCTACAGAACAAGAGGTAAGTGAATCAGAAAGTATAAGCAATTTCATTCATAAAATGGAAAACAAGAGTCTTGTAAAATTAAAAAAACATAATAAAATAAGCTCTGCATATAATTCTAACATGCCATTAGACGATGATTTACCTTTTTAAGTAATTATTGTACATAATAAAAAAAGAGTATATAATAAAAGCAGAAAGGAGTTGTCTTTATGAAAGAGAGATTTAATTCAACTATTAATTCTATTATTGTTTCATCAATATTAGCCCTTATCATTGGACTAATTATGGTTTTCTTTCCAGCAATATCAGTAAATACAATTGGTATAATGGTATCAGTATTTATCATTTTACACGGAATTGTTTTGGTATATATGGATTTCAAAGCCGCTCAACATAATGTTCCATATGATGGATTATTATCAGGAATCATATCAATTTTATTAGGAGCTTTACTTTTATGTAAACCAAGTTTAGTATCTGTAATGCTTGTTTTTATAATTGGTATTTGGATATTATTATCTAGTATCAATAATATTAGAATAGCAGTTAACTTAAGTAAAACTGAACTTCCATGGTTATTTATTCTATTACTTGGATTATTAGATTTATTTGTTGGAATTATAGTAATATTTAACCCATTTGAGGCAACAATTTCATTAACTTTATTTTCAGGAATAATGATAATAGTTCACTCAGTTATTAATATAGTTGATATGACAATGTTAAAAAAAGATGCAGCAAAGATTTCAGAAGAACTAGACAAAATAGTAAAGAAACACAAGATTAAAAAATAATAGAATTATAAAACACTAACATAAGTTAGTGTTTTATTTTTATAATTAAAAGTATAAGTTATCACATTTTAAAACGTTATCTATTAAATATTTTTTACAAAATTCAATTGAATGAATTGCATTTTTATCATTAATTCCATAATGCTTAATTTGTCTTCTTAATAATCTTGTATAACAAATTATTTTTATTTTATTCAATATCTCTTCAATTTTCTTATCATTATAATCATCAAAGTAATACTTTAAAGTTAAGTTAATAAACTCTCTACATTGACTTCTTGGTATTCCTAAAAATTCCTCCGGATTATTAATATCCACACATTCAAAACCCTCATATACTGTATAAGAGCAAGCAAGTTCTAATATTGGATGTCCAATTGCTAATGTCTCCATATCAATAAGTAAAATTTCGTTTTTTAAATGCATTATATTTTTTATATGAAAATCTCCATGAATAATTGTATTACAATCAGGTATTTCTTCAAAAAGAGAAACTAATTTATCTCCAACTTCATTCGGTAAATAATCTTTACAAAATTTAGCCCAATTAATTGCTTCTTTCTTTTTATTTGGCAAACTATTATCTAAATTCTCAGTATTATGAATTTGCTTTAAAATATTAACACTTTCTTTAGCAAGTTTTTTAATATCCTCTCCATCGCGTAATAGTTCTGCAAATGTTTTCGCATCAATCATTTCAAAAACAGAACCATATGAGTCGCCAACCTTAACTATATTATATGAAATAGCAGTAGGTATACCTAAAATAAATGCTTTTTTAGCTTTTTCATTTTCTCTAATAATATCATCAAGTGAATTAGAATTTTTATAAACTTTAACTATGGTCTCTGAATCAAGTCTATATATTATTCCGTATGCCCCTTCAGCAACAATACTACATCCATCAACAGATATAGTTTTATATTTTCTAGTAATATTCATCATCTGATTAAATCCAGTCATTTCAAATATCTCATAAACATCATTATTACAATTAATAATTTTTGTATTAGGCCACTTCTTCTTGATTTTTAAAATAACTCTTAACCCCGCACTAGAAATATACTCTAATTTATCAGCATCAATAGTAACATCACCAATATATTCATCCAATTCTTTATTAATCTTTTCCTCTTCTTTATCTACATTTGAAGAATCAATTCTTCCAGATAATAAAATTATTTTATCCATTCAATAATCTCCCACATATAATTAACTAAATTATATCATATAAGTAAGTGTTTATAAATTAATTTACTATTAAACTAAATTATGATATATTAAAGGCGTTATCGGTTTATGTAATAAATTTGGAGTGGTAGTATGAAAGAAGAAATGAATGGCCTAACAGATAAAATGGTTAAAAAAAGAATTGAAAAAGGCCAAGTAAACTATATTAAAGATAAATCAAATCAAAGTGTATTTCAAATAATATTTAAAAATTTATTCACATACTTTAATTTAATTTTTGGTGTATTAGCAACTTTATTAATAATGGTTGGATCATATAGAAATTTAACTTTTTTACCTATAGTTATAATTAATGTCCTAATAGGAATATATCAACAACTAAGAGCTAAAAAGACACTAGATAAATTAGCATTAATGGATATAAAAGAATATACTACCATTAGAAACGGAAAAGAAGAAAAAATTCTTTCAACAAAATTAGTATTAGGTGATGTAATAAAAATAGAAAATGGTCAACAAATACCGGCAGATGCAGTTGTATTATCTGGAGAAGCATATGTAAATGAATCTTTATTAACAGGTGAGGTTGATGAAATAAAAAAAGTAAAAGATAGTGAATTAAAATCAGGAAGTTATATTGTTGCGGGTAGTGTTATAGCAAAATTAACAAGCGTTGGAAAAAATTCATATATAAATAAATTATCAGAAAAAGCCAAAGAAATTAAAGAAAAGAAAACAGAGATGGCAAATGCAATTGAAAAAATTGTATTAGTATCAGGAATTGCAGTTTTACCAATAAGTATAACTCTTGTATATCAATCAATGTATGTTAATAATTATAGTTTTAAAACAGCAATTACATCTATGGTAGGAGCAACTATTGGTATGATCCCAGAGGGATTATATTTATTAGTAACAGTAGCCTTAGCAATAAGCGCAATGAACCTAGGAAAGAAAAAAGTATTATTACATGATATGAGAAGTATCGAAACATTAGCAAGAATTGATGTTTTATGTGTAGATAAAACAGGTACAATCACATCTAACAAAATGAATGTAACTGAAGTATTTGGAGCAAAAAAGGAAACAAACCAAGATTTAAAACAAGCAAAAATAATTCTAAAAAAGTATATTAACACAATTACAGATACGAATATAACAATGGATGCTTTAAAAGAATTTGTAGGTATAGGTGAAAAATTTGATTTTGAAAAAATAATTCCATTTAGTTCAAAAAATAAATGTTCAATTATTAAAACAAAAACAACAACCTATAAATTAGGAGCTCCTGAATTTATATTAGATAAAGAAACATTAGAAGAAAACAAAGATTTAATTTCACAAAGAACTAAAGAAGGAGAAAGAGTTCTTGTTCTTATTGAAGAAAAGAATAAAAAGAATATACCAATTTTATTTATCGCATTAGTTAATGAGATAAGAGAAAATGCAACAAAAATATTCAAATATTTTTATCAACAAGGAATTGATATAAAAGTAATATCAGGAGACAACCCAGAAACTGTTTCTAAAGTTGCAGAACATGCTCACATAAAAAATTCAAATAAGTTTATTGATGCAACAGAATTAAAAACATATGAAGAAATAAAAGATGCTGTGAAAGAATATACAGTATTTGGAAGAGTTCAACCAGAACAAAAACAACAAATAGTAAGAGCACTTAAAGAAAATGGAATAAAAGTTGCTATGACAGGTGACGGAGTAAATGATATTCTAGCTATGAAAGAAGCAGATTGTTCAATTGCCATGGGAGAGGGTAGTGATGCAGCAAGACAAGCAGCACAAGTAGTATTACTTGATTCTGATTTCTCAAAAATGGAAGATATTGTATATGAAGGTAGAAAAGATATTAATAATATTACAAGATCATCATCTCTATTCTTATATAAAAATATATTTTCTTTTATGTTAGCAACATTTTCAATTATAATGGTATTTAATTATCCAATACACTCAACACAGCTTGCTTTAATATCAATGTGTAATATTGGAATACCATCATTCCTACTAGCATTAGAACCAAACGAGACAAAACAAGACAAAAAGTTTATTTCACAAGTACTTATAAATGCTATTCCAGCAGCAATTACATCATTTATAGCAGTTATATCAATGATATACTTCTCAAAATTATTTAATATAAATCAAAATGAAGTCGGAACAGCTTGCGTATATTTATTAGCAGTAGTTGGTTTCAATACTCTAATTTATATTACAAGACCACTAAAAAAATATCATATAATGGTTTTTGCAATCAGTATAGGAGTAGCAATATTTTCATCATTTTTCTTATATGATATTTTTGAAATAAATGATATTTCTCTAAAAGCAGCTGCTCTATGTGTAGTATTCTCCTTCTCACAAATAACAATAAATAGAGGATTATCTTATATTACAAAATTAATATACGCAAAAATAAATAATAAGAAATTAGAAGAGGCATAATTATGATTATAAATATTTATACATGTATTTTACTTTTCTTTTTATACTCATTCCTAGGATGGGTAATGGAAGTAACTTTAAAATATATAGAACTAAAAAGATTTATTAATAGGGGATTCTTAATAGGACCATATTGTCCAATATATGGATGTGGAGCAGTATTAATAACACTTTTTTTACAAAGATTTATAAATGATCCAATTACATTGTTTGTATATGGAATAATAATTTGTTCAATACTAGAATATACAACAAGTTTTATTATGGAAAAACTCTTTAATGCAAGATGGTGGGATTATAGTACAAAAAAATTCAATATTAATGGCAGAATTTGTCTAGAAACGATGATTCCATTTGGACTATTAGGACTAGCAATAATGTATATTATTAATCCTTTCTTTTTAAAAATACTTGATAAAATCAGTTCAAAAACAATAATAATTATTTCTATAGTATTAATAGTAATATTTGTAATAGATCTAGTAATTTCTTTATTTGCTTTACTTGCTGTAAGAAATGAAGGAAAATTATTAGAGAAAGATAATACAGAAGAAATGTCAAAAAGAGTTAGAAATTTATTATCAAAGAAAAATTGGACAGAAAAAAGACTTACCTCTGCTTTCCCAAATGCAAAACATGTTGGAATTAAGTTTAAAAAGACAATTTCAGCAGCAACAGGAATAATAAAAGATAAAGGTACTAAAATAAGATTAAAAGAGGAAGAAACTCTACAACTATTACAAGAAGAATATAATAAGAAAAAAGATTTGATAAAAAAGAAATTTGAAAAAAAATAAAAAAACAGAAAAATAAAAGTAAATAAAAATAAATAAAAAAAACTCCATTCTGGAGTTTTTTTCTTTATTGTTGTATAGTTGATTGTTGTGGTCCTTGATATTGAGCAGAACCGAATGCTAAGATTAATGTAAAAATAGTTTTTAAGAAAATTAATCCAATAGCAAATCCTGTACCTTTACCAAATACTTGAGCTAACTTGATATTATACATTATTGATATAACAATGTTAGCTATTGGAACTAGTAAAAGTAAGAATAACCATCCGTTCATTCCAACCATCTCAAATTCTATATAATAATTATAGAATGGAATGATACTAGCCCATCCTGGTCTACCAGCTTTAGTAAGAATTTTCCAACTAGCAACAATCATTAAAACAGCGATTGCAATACAGATAATAATAGTTCCAGTAGACAATTGAACATTAGTATTTTGATAACTACTGTAATTCATTACAACTCCTCCTTTTAAATAATTATAATATAAAAAAAAATAATTGTATATCTTTTTTGATAAAAAATAAAATGATGATATAATAGTATAAATTATTGAGGTGATTTAGGTGAGTATAGGTAGAAAAAATATTTTTATAAGATATTATGTTATTGAAAAAAGGAAATTTCTTAAGAAAATTGGAATAGAAATAACTGATGAAGAGTTTGAAAAATTAATAGACAAATTTTCAGAAAAAAGATTAGGTACATTAGAACTTATTCATGAAATAGATGATGAATTTAAACAAATTATTGAAGATTACTATGAACAAAAAGATTTAATAAAATCATATATAGATAAATTAGAAGCAAATAAAGAATTAAAAGATTTACCATTAGAATATTCAGGAATAACTTTAAATTCACAAGATATAGATTTAATGAGAATTGAGGATGCTGAAACTCCAGAAGATTTAGAAGAGTCACTAGATAATGCATCTAATAGACAACCATTATTAGAAAATTTTAGACTAAGTGATAAACAATTTTTGGATGCAAAAAGGAAATCATATGAGTTATATCAAGAAACATTAGAAGATAAAAATGAAGAAATTAAAGATCCTTCAATAAAAACAAAAAAGAAAATTCAATATTTAAAAGATTCTGGTGAATTAACAGAAGAAGAGCAGGAAAAGATAAATGTAATATTAACAGAATCATCTACAACAAGTGGTATAACTGAAAAAGTTGAAAAACAGTTTGGCAAAGAAAAAGCACATAAAATGTATGAAATTATAAGAGACTGTACTCCAATAGAAAAAGAAGGAATTAAGAAAACAAATCCAGAAGCAACAAGAAATTTATTAAATGAAACAAAAGAAAATTACAATTCAATAACAATAGATGATGAAGCTAAATACTCATCAGTTGTTCTTCCAGATGATAGCACAGATTTTAGAGGTTTAAAGAAAACACTAGATTTCTCAAAGAAATTAGATAAAAAAGTAAGATTAAACACATTAATTTTTTATATGGATTGTCCTGAAGAATTATATAATATGGACAAAACTCCAGAAAACAAACAAATCGTAAAAGAAAAATTAACAAATTATGTGGATGAGACTACAAAGTTTATTTCTTCAGAAGGCTATTCTGATACAGTTAGAAGTATAGATGCATTTAATGAACTTCCAAATAGATTTCCAATGGATGGAGAAGAGAAATACAAGTATAGAGGAGACATAGACCAAGTTACTGATGAAAATGGAAATGTATCAGACAATATAAATTCGGGATGGTCAAAACATCTCGATATTGAAGATTTATGTGATGTAGCATCTGTTGCAAGAAAAAATTTACCTGAAACAGACTTTACTTATAATGATGATAATTTAACTGATCCAGATAAATTAGAGATAACAAAAGATATTATTTTACAAATACAAAAATATGAACAAGAACATAATATAAAATTAATAGATAGTATTGGTACACAAATGCATGTTGATAATGATATTACTGAAGAAAAAATTGCATTTATGTTAAGAGAATTAAGTCAATTTGATTTACCTATAGAAATAACAGAATTTGACCTAGCAATGACACATGATGTAGAAGGTATGACAGATGAAGAAATAGAAGTATTAAGGCAACAAAAAATGAATGAAATTATATCATGTATAAGTGGATTAAGAGAAGAATGTAATATTAGAGGAGTAACAATTTGGAGTAAAACAGATTCTCAAAACTTTAGAGTAACAGAAGATAATAAAAGACTAATAGCAGAAGGAAAAGAACCAATAGATACACTTCATGGAGGATATTTCACAGAATTAATGGAACCCAAATCCAAACAATTTGTAAAAGAAAAAAGAAATAATGATCATGAAATAAATCAGTCTAATTTAAAAGAAAATTCAATTCCAGAAAAAGTACAAGAACAATCTGATATTACTGATATTGAATCTCAACAAGAAATATCAAGTATGTTATATGATTCTAATGAGCCTCAAATGACACCTACATATAATAAAGAGGAAGAGATAGAACAACCTAAAGTATTAAAAAGAGTTTTTAATCCAAACGATGATAATTCAAATAAAGGTTATGTAGAAACGTTAAGTTTATATACATCAATTATAGCTGTATCTGTAATAATGATAATATTAATGATGATAATACTTTTCTAAAAATAAAAAGGACTTTTCAAAAGTCCTTTTAGTATGCTCTAGTCTTAACATTATCAATTTCAAATATAATATTTTTATCAAAGACATCCATCTTATCTACACTTGGATTAACAATAGCTTGCCCATCATTAAAAGAATTGTTATTTATATTATTATAATTTAATAAATTTCCACTTCCTGTACTAAAATAATTAGCAACATCATCAATAGAATCACTTGCACTTGCACAATATATTAAATCAGTACCATCACTATAACTATTAAGGTAGCATTTTTGTCTTGCAAGACCATTTTCTATACTTTTAGCAACCCATTCAGCATTAATATTATTTGTACCAAAAGAAATCGTTACAAAACTTGTATCTTTATCATCATCAATTGCTTTTTCAGTATCAGTAGCAACATTATATTTAACATTACCATTATCATCTTTTTCAAAACCAATTTGACTACTCATAATATTATCTACAAAAAAACCATTTTGATCAAAAGCACTTTTCATAGAAATTGCAAGTGAATCAGAATCACCTATTCTTGTATTACTATGTGGCGCAAAAATTAATGTACTAGATCCTGAACTATATTGTTGATCTAATGTGACAACGGTAGAACTATCTTTATTAATATCTATACAATCGTTTGTAGTATCAAATAATAATCCATCTTTTTTTAATATATCGCAAACATCACTGAAAAAAGCATCACTACAACTACTATCATTAATAATAATATTCATATCATTTATATCACTCATAGAAACATCAGTTGTTATAGGTATAGGAATATCTTCTTTTTGTTTACTATTTAATAATCCAGAAAAAATAGCTCCAATTGATACAATTGATAATATAATACCAATTTTACTTCTTCCACTTATCTTATATTTTGAACTGCCATCTAAATCTTCATAATTACTAATTTTTGTCATTAAGATTGTCACCTCTAGTAAAAGTATAAAAAAAATAATTAGTGATGTCAAAAATAATTATATAAAAAAAACAATAATAATGATAAAATATTAAATAGGAGTGGTTTAAATGAAATTTGATATTGAAACAGAACCCCATAAAAAGAAACAAAAAGACAATAAAACAAATAAATTATACTTTATATTATTATTTTCATTTTTGTTTGTATTTTTAATTTTACTGATAACATATTTGATATTATCAAAAGATACACCAAAAAGAACAGTAAAACCAATAACACAAGTAGATAACAAAGAAAAGTCATCTATTAAAATATATGATGAAAATAGTAATGATAGACCTATTGCTTTCATGATTGATAATAATATTGGAGATGCATATCATGCAGGACTTCAGGAATCATATTTAAATTATGAAATAATAGTTGAAGGTGGCCTAACTAGAATAATGGCTATATATAAGGATAAGGATGTAAAACTTATAGGGCCTATTAGAAGTTCAAGACATTACTTCATAGATTATGCACTTGAAAATGATGCAATTTATGCTCACTATGGTTGGTCTCCACAAGCAGAAAGTGATATAAAAGATTTAAAGGTAAATAATATAAATGGTATGACTGATCAAGAACCATATAGAAGAGATGAAAAAGCAATAGCCCCACATAATGTCTTTACAAATACATCATATATGAAATCATATATAGAAAAAAAGAAATACAATAATACTTCAACATCATGGAAATTATTAAACATCTCATCAAAAAAAATAGATTTAAGTGAAACAAATTCACATTCAGCAATAAAAGCAGTTATATCATATTCACAAGATGAGTATAGAACATATGCATATGATGAAAAAAATGAATACTATATAAGAAGCCAAAATGGCAAACCACATATTGATAGGTTGACAAAAGAGCAACTTCATTATAAAAATATAATTGTACTAAAAGTAGAAAACTATTCAATAGATAATGAAGGAAGACAAAATATAAAAAATATTGGTAATGGTGAAGGATACTATATTACAAATGGAAAATATAGAAAAATAAATTGGTCAAAAGCATCAAGAACTTCAAAAACAAGCTATACATATGAAGATGGTACAGAAGTAGTTTTAAATGATGGAAATATATTTATACAAATAGTGCCAATTAATAGTAATATAACGATAGAATAGGAGAAATAATATGAGAATAGGAATGTTAGGTTCAGGAGCATATGGTCTAGCTCTAACAAGTATATTAACTTATAATAGACATGAAGTAACAATATGGACAAAATTTGAAGAAGAAAAAGAAGAATTAATAAAAAATAAAGGAAATGAAAAGTTATTACCAAACTATAAATTAGATGATTCGATTAAAGTAACAACTAGCGTGGAAGAATGTATAAAAGACAAAGATTTACTTATAATTGCAATACCAGCAGCATTTGTAGATGGTCTATGCGTAGAATTAAGTAAATATATAAAAGATAACCATATATTGATTGCAACAAAAGGTATCGAACAGGGAACAGGACTATTTATGAATGAAATTGTTGCAAAACATCTTAATACTAATAATATAGCAGTAATAAGTGGCCCAACATTTGCCGCAGATTTGATTACACATATGCCAGCAGGATTATCACTTGCAAGTCACTCACCAGAAACTATGTTAGTAGTAAGACAAGCACTTCAAAATAACTATATTAGATTAAGAGAAACAACAGATGTAATTGGAGTAGAAATATGTGGTTCTATAAAAAATGTTATAGCTCTAGCAGCAGGAATGTTAGAAGGGTTAAAGGCAAATGAATCAACAAAAGCAATGTTAATAGCAGAAGCAATGCATGACATGGAATCAATATTATATGCATTCGAATGCAATAAAAGAACAGTTCTATCATACTCTGGTATAGGAGATTTATTATTAACATGTACGTCAAAAAAATCAAGAAACTACACATTTGGTAAA
>Ga0256405_10000762_pt1:32500-100487 | contig 100487 bp, 77 predicted proteins | sample RumenRJG_02DNA_FD_189096 | JGI IMG/M metagenome (GOLD analysis project Ga0256405, IMG submission 189096) | Bovine rumen microbial communities from Lethbridge, Alberta, Canada - RJG_02 | ecosystem: Host-associated > Mammals > Digestive system > Stomach > Rumen | place: Canada...
CACTGAATATATGATGGCCCCGTCTAGGGGTACTGATTGTAATCAAACTCCGAATGCCATTGTTACATACTCAGGAGTCAGCGTGTGGGTGATAACGTCCATACGCGAAAGGAAAAGAGTCCAAGATCGCCGATTAAGGTCCCAAAATTTGTGCTAAGTGGGAAAGGATGTAGAGTTGTCAAAACAGCTAGGAGGTTGGCTTAGAAGCAGCCATCCTTTAAAGAGTGCGTAATAGCTCACTAGTCGAGTGACACTGCGCCGAAGATGTACCGGGGCTAAGCACAATACCGAAATCGCGGATTCATGTTTACATGAGTGGTAGGGGAGCGTTCCAAGGGCGTTGAAGGTTGATCGTGAGGACAGCTGGAGCGCTTGGAAGTGAGAATGCCGGTGTGAGTAGCGCAAGATGGGTGAGAATCCCATCCACCGTTTGACTAAGGGTTCCTGGGGCAGGTTCGTCCTCCCAGGGTTAGTCGGGTCCTAAGACGAGGCCGAAAGGCGTAGCCGATGGACAACAGGTTGATATTCCTGTACTATCTATATGACTGATGGAGTGACGGAGAAGGCTAAAAAGAGCCAGTTATTGGATTCTGGTCTAAGCACAAAGATTTATAATTAGGAAAATCCGGTTATAGTTAAGTTGAAATGTTATGGTGAAGCTGCTTGCAGTGAAATCTTTTGACGCCACGCTTCCAAGAAAAGCTTCTAGGGCTAATCATATAGGTACCCGTACCCAGAACCGACACAGGTGGTCAAGGAGAGTATCCTAAGGTGAGCGAGAGAACTATGGTTAAGGAACTCGGCAAAATAACCCCGTAACTTCGGAATAAGGGGTGGTCATTTCGGTGACCGACACTAAAGACGTCCAGGCAACTGTTTACCAAAAACACAGGTTTCTGCTAATTCGAAAGAAGATGTATAGGAGCTGACACCTGCCCAGTGCTGGAAGGTTAAGAGGAGAGCTTAGATAGAGGTAACTCGATAATTCGAAGGTTCGAATTGAAGCCCCAGTGAACGGCGGCCGTAACTATAACGGTCCTAAGGTAGCGAAATTCCTTGTCAGGTAAGTTCTGACCCGCACGAAAGGTGTAATGATCTGGACACTGTCTCAACCATAGACTCGGTGAAATCTTAATACCTGTGAAAATGCAGGTTACCCGCATCAGGACGGAAAGACCCCATGGAGCTTTACTGTAGCTTGATATTGAAGTTCGGTACATTATGTAGAGGATAGGTGGGAGACTATGAGACTAGGGCGTCAGTTCTAGAGGAGTCAACCTTGGAATACCACCCTTAATGTATTGGATTTCTAACCTAGGTCCATTATCTGGATCAGGGACAGTGTCTGGTGGGCAGTTTGACTGGGGCGGTCGCCTCCCAAAAAGTAACGGAGGCGCCCAAAGGTTCCCTCAGAATGTTTGGAAATCATTCATAGAGCGTAAAGGTATAAGGGAGCTTGACTGTGAGACCAACAAGTCGAACAGATACGAAAGTAGGGCTTAGTGATCAGACGATACAGAATGGAATGGTCGTCGCTTAACGGATAAAAGTTACCCTGGGGATAACAGGCTGATACCACCCAATAGTTCACATAGACGGTGGTGTTTGGCACCTCGATGTCGGCTCGTCACATCCTGGAGGTGAAGTCGCTTCCAAGGGTTGGGCTGTTCGCCCATTAAAGTGGCACGCGAGCTGGGTTCAGAACGTCGTGAGACAGTTCGGTCCCTATCCGATGTGGGCGTAGGAAAATTGAAGAGAGCTATCCTTAGTACGAGAGGACCGGGATGGACAGACCTCTGGTGTATCTGTTGTAGCGCCAGCTGCAGCGCAGAGTAGCTATGTCTGGAAAGGATAACCGCTGAAAGCATCTAAGCGGGAAGCCTCCTTTGAGATGAGTTTTCCCATATGTATATAGTAAGATCCCTCAGAGACGATGAGGTTGATAGGCTGGAGATGGAAGAATGGTGACATTTTGAGTTGACCAGTACTAATAGATCGAGGATTTAATCATAATTTAATAATTTGATGAACACAATATCTTAGTTTTCAGAGAATTATTTCTCTATATTTTCTTGGTAACGATAGCTAGTGAGGTACACCTGTTCCCATCCCGAACACAGAAGTTAAGCCACTAAACGCCGACGATAGTGAATGCGAAAATAGGAAGTTGCCAAGAATTTTTTTTGTATAAAATAGTGTAAAATAGAGTTGTATTACTTTATTTTTTTGATATAATAAAACATAGGTGATATAAATGGAATACAAAGTAATTACATATTCAGAAGAAGAAACAATAGAATTAGCTCAAAATATTGAGTCAGAAAAATTTCCTAATATGGTTATTTGTTTAAAAGGAGATTTAGGTTGTGGAAAGACTGTCTTCACAAAAGGATTTGCAGGTGCAATGGAAATAACAGAGGAAGTTACTTCTCCAACATTTAATATTATTAAGGAATATACTTCAGGAGAATTACCTTTATATCATATGGATGTATATAGATTAGATGGTAATGTTGATGATCTTGGTATAGAAGAATATTACACAAAAAAAGGTGTAACTATTATTGAATGGGCAGATATGATAGAAGATTATTTGCCAGAGAAAAGATTAGAAATTAAAATAAAGAGTTCTTCTGAGGATGAAAATAAAAGAATAATAACAATAACTCCATATGGAAGAAAATATGAAGAACTATGTGAGGCAATATTATGAGATATCTTTATATAGATACTTCATCAAGTTATCTATATACAGCTATTGTTGAAGATAATAAATTGATTTCGTCTATTTCAGAAGAATATGGACAAAATTTATCTGAAGTAGCATTACCAAAAATTGCTTCAATGTTTGAAAGTAATAATCTTAATCCAAAAGATATCCAAAAAATAATTGTAGTAAATGGACCAGGATCATTTACCGGAATAAGAATTGGTATCACAATAGCAAAAATTTATGCTTGGAGTCTAAATATTGAAATAACAACAATAACATCATTAGAAGCTATGGCAGTATCAAGTAATAAGAATTTAATTCATATTCCAATATTGAATGCAAGAAGAGGTTACGTATATAGTGCAATTTATGATAAAGACATAACTATTTTAAAGCCACAACATATAAAATTTGAAGAATTGATGAATTATGTAAATAAAATAGATAACTATGAATTTATTTCAAATGATAAATTTGAAAATTTATCTTCCGTTAGTGCATATTCACCAGACTATATTAAAATAATTGAAAAGTATAAAGATAAGGAAGCAGTAAATCCCCATTCAGTTAATCCTGATTATTTAAAACTTACTGAAGCAGAAGAGAAAAATAATGATTTATAAACTTAAACAAACAAATATAAATAAACTGGATAATTCATTTATAGATAAAGAAACAGTAACAAATGAATTCAAAAATAACCCTTTTGCTAATTTTTTATTGTATGAAGAAAATAATGAAATAATTGGATATATCTACTATAGCGATATATATGATAGAGTAGAAATTAATCAATTTGAAATAAAAAATATCCACAGAAACTGTGGAAAAGGTGATTTATTATTAAAAAAATTTATAAAAATTGTGGATAAAGATATAACACTAGAAGTAAGAGAAGATAATCAACCAGCAATCAGACTATATTTAAAAAATAATTTTAAGAAAACAGCAATCAGAAAAGGTTATTATAAAGGTATAGATGGTATATTAATGGAAAGAAAAAGAGACTCTATATAGAACAATGGAGTCTTTTGTGTTATAATAAACGAGAAACACGGGTGATATTATGAAGGATATATATATACTAGGAATTGAAAGTAGTTGTGATGAGACAAGTGCATCAATAGTAAAAAATGGAACAGAAGAAATATCAACGATTATTTCTAGTCAAATTGACATACATAAAAATTATGGAGGAGTAGTACCAGAAATAGCGAGTAGACATCATGTGAAAAATATCTCTATTGTTATAGAAGAATGTTTAAATAAGGCAAACATGACTATGGATGAAATTGATGCAATAGCAGTTACCTATGGACCAGGACTAATAGGATCATTATTAATAGGTTTAGAAGCTGCTAAAACATTATCATTTGTATACAATAAACCATTAATTCCCGTACACCATATAGCAGGACATATTTATGCTAATAGCTTAGTAAAACCATTATCTTTCCCATTATTGGCAGTAGTAGTTAGTGGAGGACATACAGAATTAATTGAAATGACAGATCACTACAAGTTTAATAAATTAGGTGGGACGCTTGATGATGCAATAGGTGAATGCTATGATAAAGTTGCAAGAGTTATAGGTTTAGAATACCCAGGTGGACCAAAATTAGATAAACTTGCTGCAGAAGGCAATAAAAGTTATAAATTACCAATACCTCTTAGAGATGATAGTTATAACTTTTCATTCAGTGGCTTAAAAAGTGCAGTTATAAATCTAGCGCATAATGAAGAACAACGAGGAAATCCAATAAGAAGAGAAGATTTAGCAGCATCATTTCAAGACGTAGCTATTTCCTCAGTTATATCAAAGGTAAAAAAAGCCATTGAAGAGAAAAATATAAAAAATATAATTGTTGCTGGAGGAGTTGCAGCTAACAAAGGATTAAGAACAGCTATGGAAGAAGTTGCAAAAGAATATGATATTGATTTATCAATTCCACCAATAAAATACTGTACAGATAATGGAACAATGATAGCAGCCGCAGGTTATTATGCATATAAAGAAGGAAGACGAGCAAACCTATATTTGAATTCAAAATCTCAAGATACTTTAAAGTAGAAATAACATTTCTACTTTTTACTTTACACAAAAAATATAATTAATGTTTAAAAAAGAATAATTAACTGGTATAATATAATTTAGAATAGGGAGGCTAAGTGATATGGTTAATAGAATTGTCTTAAATGAAACATCATATTTTGGTAGAGGTTCGAGAACAAAACTAGGAGAAGAATTAAAATCTAGAGGAATTGAAAAAGTATTAGTTGTAACAGATTTTAGTTTAATGCAAAACAATGTATCTAAAATGGTTATAGATGTACTAGAATCTGCAGGGATAACTTATTTTGTATATCTACATGTTAAACCAAATCCAACTGTAAAAAATGTTCAAGATGGATTAATGCTTGCACAAATTAGTAATGTTGATGCAATAGTTGCAGTTGGAGGAGGAAGTGTAATAGATACAGCAAAAGCAATATCAATAATAATGACAAATCCAGAGCATAGTAATGTTGTAAGCTTAAATGGAGCGGTTGAAACAAGAAATAAAGGATTACCATTATTTGCATTACCAACAACAGCCGGTACAGCTGCAGAAGTAACAATTAATTACGTAATAACAGACGAAAATGAAATGAAAAAAATGGTATGTGTTGATGTACATGATATACCAGTATGTGCAATAATAGACCCTGATTTAATGCAGGGAATGCCACAACAATTGGCCGCAACAACAGGAATGGATGCTCTAACTCATGCAATGGAAGGATATATAACTAAAGCTGCATGGTTAATACCAGATATGTTCCATATAAACGCTATGGCTTTAATATATAAGAATCTAGAAAAAGCTGCTAACGAAAAAGATACAGTTGCGATTGAAAAAATGGCTTATGCTCAATATATCGCAGGAATGGGATTTTCAAATGTTGGATTAGGAATTGTTCATTCTATGGCACATTCATTAGGTGCATTCTTCGATACACCACATGGACTTGCAAATGCAATTCTATTACCTCATGTATTAAGATTTAATGGAAAAGTATGCCCTGAATTATTTGAAAATATGGGAAGAGCATTTAACCTTGATATGGATAATTTGAATGAAGAAGAAACAGTTGAAAAAGTAGTTTCTGCCATTCAGGAACTATCAATAAAACTAAGAATACCACAAACACTAAAAGAAGTTGGAATTCCTAAGGAAATGATACCTCAACTAGCTGCACAAGCTCTAAATGATGTTTGTACACCTGGAAATCCAAGAGAAGTAACAATAGATGATTTAATAAGTATTTATGAATCTGCATATTAAAAAGGGATGATATAATGTTAAAATCTAGAGTTGGATATAGTATTAATCCAGATGATATTGTTACTGGATTAGAAACTGCTAAGAAATCATTAAAAGGACTAAATGATGTAAAAATTAATTTCTTATATACATCAACAAATAATGATATAAAAAAAGTTATAAAAGGAATTAGAGAAGTTACAGATACACCAATAATAGGATGTACAAGTAGTAGTGGGGTAATAATACCAGATGGCTATTTAACAAATGAAAAAGGATTTGCTGCAATGTTATCCTTAAATGATTTTAATATGAATGTAGGAGTGGCCTGTCATGAAGCGGGAAAAGATCCAAGAGCAGTAGGAAGAAAGGTAGCAATTTCTGCAGTACAAGCTGCAGGTTCATCAAGAGCACCAGCATATTTCTACATGGTTGCCAGTCCAAAAGAAGAAGAAGACTATTTAATGGGAATTCAGGACGTAATAGGTAGAGTACCAATGTTTGGAGGAAGCGCAGCAGATAATAATGTTGATGGAGATTGGAAAATAATATGTAATGAAGAAGTAATTTCAGATGGTGTTGCAGTTGCATTTTTCTATACAGACAATGAAATAGTAACAAAATATACTGGATTATATAATGAAACAAATAATATTGGATTAATAACAGAAGTAAAAGACAAAAGAACACTTGTTACAATTGATGAAGTATCAGCATTAAAAAAATATGCTCACTGGATTAACGAAAATCCATCAAACCTAAAAGGAAAAGATCTTTTGATGACATCTGTAACACGACCACTAGGAATAAAAGATCCACTAGGAAATCTTACAGTTATTAGACATCCAATGTATGGAAATGATATGGGTACAAGAACAGTAACAGATGATACAATAACATTAGGAAATAATGTAATAACAAAAACAGCAATTATACAGTTAGAAGCAACAGAAGATGAATTAGCAGCGGCACCATTGACTGTATTAAAAGATTTAAAAAAAGAAATATATACAGATCCTGCAGCGTATATATTAATACACGATGCTGCAAGAATGATGATTATAAAAGATAAAATAGAAGAAATAACAAAACAAATAGTAAAGGAAGCTAGAGGTATACCATTTATAATGCCATTTACTTTTGGAGAATATGGTTATGATGAACATTCATCAAATATATGTGGTGGACTAATGTTATCATTTACTGCTATAGGAAAAAATTAAGGAAGTTAAAAACTTCCTTTTTTTTTAAAAAACTAATCCTATTAACGCACAAAGTAAGATTAGAATAATAATATATAAATATAAACACTTAAAATTAATAATAATCACTCCTTTAATTTATAATATGAATTATTTATTATTTAAAATAATTAAATCAACTAATTATCATAATAAATAAAATATAAATTGTGATTAATGACAAATTGTGATATATTTTTTATGAGATGATTATTATGATACAAATATTAGATATGTCAAGTAAATGTTCTGATCCCGCTTTAAGCGCAACACTTAAGATTACAAAGAATATAATAGGAATTATTGGAACTATTGCGCCAATTATATTAATAACGATGGCAGTTGTTAATCTTGTCAGATTAATAATGAATCCAGATGAAAAGAAGAATATGTCAAAAATTAAGAATTCTTTTATTGCTGCAGTTGTTATTTTTATGGTACCTACAGGTGTAAATGTTGTTTCACAATTATTAGATGATACATTTACCGTAACTTCATGTTGGAATAGTGCAGGAGACTATAGTGGACCTCACAAATATATTAAATTGTCAGACAATAGAACACCAAGTAATATATTCTCAGATCCATCATCATATGAAAATGGTGTTAAAAAAGAAGATAATAATACATCTTCTGTTGAAGGATCTGCTCAAAAGGTCGGAGATGTTGTATGGAATCCTAATGACGTTACGAAAATTAGTAACTTAACAAGTACACAACTTGTTGGAATACTTAATGCTTATGGTGGAAATGCAACAAACTTTATTCCTTATGCATCAAATTTAATTACCGCAGAACAAAAATATGGAGTAAATGTATTTTTCCTAATCGGTCTTGAAGCATTTGAATCAGGATGGATTACATCTTCAATAAGTAGAAGCTGTAATAATTTAGGTGGAGTATGTGAAAGTTCACAACGACCATCCAACGGATGTGGATACAATTATAATTGTAGTTTTGCTCAATTTTCATCTGTTGGTGACTTTATAGATTATCACGGAAATTTCTTAAAAAGTTCATATTTAACACCTGGACAGGGATATTATGAAGGAAAAAGTATTTCACAGGTATATACAGTTCATTATTGCCCTGGATGTAGTTCATCAAGTATAAAAGAAATAGGAGATGGATTATTCTCAAAAGTATCAAGTGTATTATAAGGGGATGAAATGATGAAAAAGAAAAGTAATAATAAAAATAGTAATAGCATTTTATATAAAATAATTATAGGAGTTGTAATATCTATAGTTTTAATATCAGCCATTATTTATGTAATAATAAATGGAACAAATAAAAAACTAGAAAAGGAATTTGCTAAAGAAGGTTATACAACAACTCCAAAAGATGCCTTCTATAGAAAGATAGTTACAAATAATACATTAGATGATTATTACAAAGATATGGCAGCAGGAAACGACTCAGAATATCAAGAATTCTACTACTCAAAACAATCAAATGATTTTATAGAATTAAAAATGGTATATAAAAGTAAAGTAAGTACATCACTAAGCATTTCAACAAACTTAGAAACAGAAGAAGTGACATATAACTATGAGTTAGCATACAAGAATGCCCATCTATTATTAGAAGGATCAAGTAAAGAAAACTACAGTTGTAATGTAATAGATAATAATAAAGTACAATCTGATACAGTAAAAAACTATTGTGATCTTATCATAGATGAAATAAATGATTATAATTTGGTAAAAGAAGAACTATTAAAAAATAATCAAATAAGAGACTTATCAAAAGAAAAAAATTGACAAACAATAAAATTGTTATATAATTATTGCAAGGAGTGATTATTATGTATATCAATAAAGTAATCGGATACACAGAATAAATCACACCACATCTTTTTTTAAATTAGATGTAGGTGTGAGTTTTTGTCGTGCCTACATCTGTAAATGGAGAACCTATACAGATGTATAGGTTTTATTATGTAAAAAAGGATGTGTATAATATGTTAGAAATAGTATTAAATAATATATGTAAAAATTATGGAAATAAAAAGATATTAAAAAATATAAATTTAGAGATAAAAACAAAAGATAAAGTTGCTTTAATTGGACCAAATGGATGTGGAAAAACAACTATTCTTAAAATGATTATGAAAAAAGAAGCTCCAACAAGTGGAGAAATATATATAAGTAAAAATAGAAAAATAGGTTTTTTATCACAGTATCCAGATGAATCTTTGTCAGAAAAAGAAGTAAAAAATATAATATATTCATCATTTAAAGAAATAAATGAACTAAAAGAAAAATTAGATTACCTCGAAAATGAAATGTTAAATTCAAAAGAAAAAGAATTAAATAAAATAATAGTAAAGTACTCAAATATACAAGAAAAATTTATTAATATTGGTGGTTATGAAATAGATTCAAAAGTAGATAAAATAATTTCAGCATTTAAAGTTACAGAATTACTTGATAAGAAATATAAAGAATTATCAGGTGGAGAAAAAACTATAATTAATTTAATATGTATTCTATTAGAAGAACCAGATATTTTATTATTAGATGAACCAACAAATCATTTAGATATTTTAATGATAGAGTGGTTAGAAAACTATTTAAATAATAGTAATAAAACTCTGATAATTGTATCACATGATAGATATTTCCTAGATAAGGTAGCAAATAAAGTCGTTTTAATTGATAATGGTGAAGAAGAAATATTTCATGGAAACTATTCTTACTATTTAAAAGAAAATGAACAAAGAATAATGAGAGAATTCAATGAATATAAAAATCAACAAAAAAAGATAGAAGCAATGAAAAGTTCTATAAAGAAATTAAAAGAATATGGTAAATTAGCTTATCCATGTGGAGAAAAATTCTTCAAAAGAGCAGCAAGTATAGAAAAAAGGTTAGAAAAAATAGAATTACTAGATAACCCTAAAAAGAATTATAATCTTAATCTTAATTTTAGTTTCCAAGAAAGAAGTGGAAAAAGTGTTATTGAGTTTAATAAATTCAATTATAGAATAGGAAACAAGGAACTATTTAATAATGCAGAGTTATATATAAAGTATCAAGAAAAAGTATGTATAATGGGACCAAATGGTTCAGGCAAATCAACATTAATAAAAGAAATAATAAATAAAAATAGTAATATTAAAATAGGTTCAAATATAAATATAGGATATATTCCTCAAAATATCTATTTTGAAAATGAAAATATATCTGTAATAGAAGAAGCAAGAAAATATTTTAATGGTTATGAAGAATATTTAAGAAGTGCTTTAATAAAATTTTTATTTTACTCAGAAGGAATATATACGAAATTAAGTAAGTTGTCAGGAGGAGAAAGACTAAGACTAAAACTATTTTGCTTAATGCAACAAAATAATAACTTATTAATATTAGATGAACCAACAAATCATATTGATGTAAATACAAAAGAAATATTAGAAGAAGCAATTAAATCATATAAGGGAACAGTAATAGTTGTTTCACATGATAGATTCTTTATAAATAAAATCGCAACAAGAATAATATATATTGAAAATAAAAAATTAGTAAGTTATATCGGTAATTATGATGATTATAAAAATAAAAAATAAAGTCTTAAATTTAGACTTTATTTTGTTTTTTTCTTCCAAATAATTCATCTATTGAAAAAGGTTTATATATCTTTGTTAATCCATATATAAATGTTGTAGGTATAATATTAGTTGCAGTCTCATAATGTGAATATGCTGCTTGAGATGTATTTAATTTCTTCGCAACACTTTCTTGAGTAAACTTGTTCTTTATACGTAAATTAGTAAGAGCATTTGCTAAATAATCCAAATCTAATTCAATTGGATCATACTTTTCGTTCTTAGAAACTATACCAAATAAATAATCTAAACTAAGAAAATACTCATTAGCGTATTCAATAAGTCTTTCGATAGGAATAGTATCTTTACCAGTTTCCCATCCTGATATAGTAGAATAATGAAGATTAAAGAAATCTGCTATATCTTTTTGTTTAAGGTCTAAATCCTCTCTACTTGCTCTAAGATTTTTAAGTACCATATTATCACCCAAGATAATTATTTCATTTTGCGAAATTAAAATTATTAAACTTGGGGAAATAGAATAGAAACAATCAACAAATAATACCTATATTCTTCAATATTGAGATATTCTAAAAAAGGTGATAAAAATGGATATTGAAAAGATTGGACAATTTATTAAAGAATTAAGAAAAGAAAAAAATATTAGTCAAAATGAATTAAGTGAGGAAATCCATGTCACAAGACAAGCAATAAGTGCATGGGAAAATGGTAAGGCAGTACCTGATTCAGATGTTTTATTAATGTTGAGTTCATATTTTAATGTAAGCATAAATGAAATATTATTAGGAAAGAGATTAACATCAGATGAAGGTCTAGAAAATTTAACATTACAATTAATAGATGATCATAATAAAAAGATAAGAAAAATAAAAAAGTTAATTATATCTCTTTCAACTACAATAATACTATCTCTAGTAATATTTTTAGGATATTATTTTTTAAATAATTATAATTCAATTAAAGTTTATAAAGTAAGTGGAAAAGAAAATATTTTTATGACACATAACGGAATATTTGTCACAACTAAAAATAAAGTATATTTAAGATTAGGAAAAATAACTCAACAAAATCTCGAAGAAGATAAAGATATTAATAAAGTAAAACTTTACTATAAATATAAAAACAAAGAATATATATTATTTGAAGAAAATAAAACCGACATATTAATTGATGAAGAATACGGATACAAAGAATTCTTTCTTAATAATGATATGAATAAAGCAATTAATAATATGTATTTAGAAATAACATATAATGAAACAGAAAAAGAAACCATTAAACTTTCATTTAAAGAAACATTTAAAAATACATTTAGTTTTCTTAATAAAAAAGAAAACGTAAAAGCCTTAAAAGATAAAATAAATTTAAATGATTTTAGAAAAAAAGAAGCACTTATAAATGAACTGACACAAGCAGCAAAAGAAAGAGTAAAAGAACAATTAGAAGTAAGACAAAAATTAGATTCAGGTGACTCTCTTAAAGAAAATCAAATTATAGATGATACTACTAAAGAAGATTATAATTATAATTACACTGAAGAACCAAACATTCAAGAACCACCTAAGGAAGTATTTATAGAAGAAAAACCAGTGATTGTAGAAGAAAAAATAGAAAGCGTAGAAGAAGAAAATACTGGTAATAAAACCCCTTTATTAACTACAAATCCAACTGTTGAAGAAGATAAAACTGTAATAGATTATGAAAGAATAATAAATATAATTAAAGAAAATGGAATCAATCAAGGAGGCATATACGTATACGAATTCACAAAAGATGATAAGATGTACTCAATAAATTATGAAGGAGATAAAATATCAATATACATAATGTATGAAAATGTTATAGAAAACATTGAATTATATACTGATGTAAATAAATATTATTATCATAAATATGTTGACTATAATGAAGATATAAATGAAAATGGAAATATACTTGAAAATCCAGATATATTTATAAGAATAAATGAGATATTTGAATAAAAGGCAAATACCAATTGCTCCCCAAAATTTTTATTTTATACTAAAATTAAAATCGAAAGGAGGTAAAAAATGAAGAAAAGAATAATACTTTTTATGGTAATTTGTTTTTGTTCTATAATTGGTATTAGAAATGTATCTGCAAAAGAAGTATTTTATACTAACGAAAAGGGTTTTGAGTTTTCGGAAGACGAATATACATTTTTTAAAAAAGTATATGGTGAAAAGTTAGTACAAAAATATTTTGATGAAAATCTATATAATGACTATGCTGGAATAGACTTTGCTAATACAGAAGTACAAACAAAAAAATATACGACTAGTGAAAGTAGACAACCTTTATTAAGAGATAGTCCATATTATTCAACACCGGCTAAAAGTATTCAAATATCTAATGTTTGTAATAGCATAATGTGTAGAGTATCAGTCACAGCTACATGGCTTGGAGATCCTACTGTTAAAAGTTATGATGATATTGGAATGTGCCTAGTAGGAGTAACAAGATTAGGAACAGTAGAAACACTTGCGTATTCTGATTCAAACAGTACCTTTGATGAAACAACAAAATATCAATCAAATGGTTTTGGAGCAACAGTACTACTACCACAAGGAAATGATATTGTAATTTTACAATCATTTAACTATTTGGGCCATGGAACTGTCTATGCAAGTTACCAACATGCAATGTCAACGTCATCTTTAACTATTGCTCAGAAATTTAATATTGATATAATTGGATACGGTAATGTATTTGGATTCTACGATGAAGCAGAAGATATATATGATGCTATGAATGGTGTTAACTTAGTTGTGTAAAATAAAATTAATAAAATTATTCGCGTGATTTGAAATAGATTTAATATACATATAAAAGTAGGCATTTTGCCTACTTTATTTTATTTAATAAATAATACATTAAGAAAGAAATAACTCCTAAAATAAATACACAAGATATGACTAAATCAATATTAAAAACTTGAGAACCATACATTATTAAATAACCTAACCCTTTTTTTGAGACAAGTAATTCACCCATAATAACGCCAATTAAATTCATTGAAATACTTATTTTAAATGTAGAAATAATATTATTATAATTACTAGGAAATACTATGTACTTAAATATTTGCCATTTACTTGCACCAAAACTTCTAGCCATAATAATTAAATTATTATCTGTAGTAATAAAATTTTGATAAGTATTAATAATAATGATAAAAATACTAATTAACAAACTCATAAAAACAATTGATTTTATACTAGCACCAAACCAAATGATAATTAGAGGTCCAAGAGCAACTTTAGGCAGTGAATTTAATACTGTAATATATGGATCGATTATTTTTTGAATAGTTTTACTCCACCACATGATTGATGCAATTAAAATACCAACAACTCCTGATATTATAAAACTTATTAGTACTTCAAAAAAAGTAATACCAATATGTTTAATAAGGTTTTCTTTTACTAATAGATTATATGTTGTAGTAAATATTTTATATGGACTTGAAAATAAAAATGTATTTATATAGTTATTATCTGCAAGTATTTGCCATATTACAATACATATAATTATTATTAAAAAACTAATTAAATGTAAGGTAATATTTCTAATTTTAATTTTTCTTAAAAACTCTTTATGCTCATCACTATAATTACTCATTTAAATCCTCCCATATTCTTTCAAAATATTTAGAAAACATTTTATCTTTTCTATTATTAATAGGAGTTGACGGATTGTCTAATTTTATATTATATATTTTTTTGATTTTACCAGGTCTTTTTGATAAAACAATTATTCTATCAGACATACTAATAGCCTCACTTAAATCATGAGTAACCATAATAGCAGTCTTTTTCTCATTTTTTATAATTCTATATATATCATCACTAATATTTAATCTTGTCTGATAGTCTAAAGCAGACATTGCCTCATCTAATAATAAGATATCAGGTTTTACAGCTAAAGTTCTAATAAGCGCACATCTTTGTCTCATTCCTCCAGATAAATTATTTGGATATTTGTTAATAAATTCACCTAGACCATATGTATTTAATAATTTAATTACATATTTTTTATTTTCTAAAGAATCCAAACCTTTAATTTTAAGTCCAATTAAACAATTATCTAAAACTGTTTTAAATGGCAAAAGAGAATCACTTTGTAACATATAGGAAATATTATATCCATTCAGAATACTTATATTACCATTTGATTTATCTATTAAATTACAAAGAATAGAAAGTACAGTTGATTTACCACATCCACTAGGACCAACAATTGATACAAATTCACCTTCATATATGTCAAAAGAAATATTATCAATAGCGTCAATTTCTTCTTTTTTAGTATGATATTTTTTACTAAGATTTGTAATTTCTAATATTTTTTTCATAAAACCTCCCAGAATAATTTATGATTAAAAATGATTATTGATAAGGACAAAAAAGAAAATCACATTAGTGATTTTCAATTTTATACATTAACTTATCATATGAAACTTTTTTATCTAATTCACCATAACTGATCATTATATCTTGTAAGTGATTGAAAGATTCTTTTTTAAATAATGTAGACTTTGGCCATACTTCAGTTTTTCTGTATCTTTTAACAGCATCTTTTATTTCACTTAAACTTGAATCAGGGAATTGATTTATAATAGCTTTTGCAACTTCTTCATCATTATGTGATAGAACATAATCTAATCCTTTTTGAATTGCTTTATCAAAGCTTTTTATTAAATCTTTATTAGAACTTATAAAGCTTTTTTTAGCTGAGAAAGATGTATAAGGTACGATACCACCCAAATCTCCAACACTAGCAACAACATATCCATGTCCTTCTTTTTCTACAGAACTAGCAGTAGGTTCAAATAATGTTACAAAATCACCATATCCTCCTATAAAAGTTCCTCCCATAGCAGGAAATGCAATAGAAGTATCAATATTGACATCTTTTTTTGGATTAATACCATTTTGTAGTAGGGCATATTCAAGAGTCATTTCAGGCATACCAGCAGCTCTTCCTCCAATGATTGTTTTTCCTTTTAAGTCATCTAATTTAAAATTACTATATTTTTTTCTAGATACTATAAATGTTCCATCTTTTTGGGTTAACTGAGAAAAGGTTTGTAAGTAATCTTTCTCTCCACCATTATAAACATATATTGTAGCCTCAGCACCACATAAACCAATATCTGCATCATTTGATAATAAGGCTGCAGTTACTTTATCTGCACCACTTGTTAATATCAAATCAATATCAATTCCATTTTCTTCAAAATAATTCTTTTCAATTGCAACATATAAAGGTGCATAAAAAACTGTATGAGCAACTTCGGCAAGAACTACTTTCTTCTTTTCATCACTCTTATTAAAATCAAATATTACAGAACTAATGATTATAAATATAGTTATAATACATAAACAATAAACAAATATTCTTTTTTTCATAAAACTCTCCTAACACTATATAATATGAATAACGCAAAAAAAAGTTATAATCTGTAGAAGAAAATATATAATAAGGATAAAAATACTTAGTAAAAAGAATGAATTCATAACTAAAAAAATATATAAACCAAATAAAGTTGACATTTTTAGAATAAAAATATATGATGTAAATGATAGTTGAATAATCAGTATCACAATAACTAATCAAAGAAAATTAGATAAATTTGATGCACTAAAATATATTGTAAAAAAGCAAAAAAAAAATAAACAATATAAAAAACTTGCATTATTTGGAAAAATGTGATACAATAACCAACATTAAGTGAGGGGGAATTAGAAAATGAAAAACTTGAAACAATTTGCAAAAAAATTATTAGCAATGATAGTAGCTACTACAATAATACTATCATCAACAACTACTGTTAATGCAGCAGCAGAATCTATTCAACTAGGTGATGCATCATATTCAGGAAATTATATTGCTGGAGTATACTTCAGTGATAAAAAGACAACTGATGGTAGATACTTATATTGTGTTGAAATGCCAAAGAAGACAGCACAAAATGTTAAAGCAACTTTAGTAAAAAACAGTAAATATACTGATGGTGGATTAGTATATATCCTAAAAAATGGATATCCAAATAAATCTATCACAGGAGATAAGCAAAAAGATTATTACATTACTCAAACAGCAGTTTGGTGGTATCTAGATGAAGTTCATGGTACAACAAATTTAGGTGAACAATTTAAAAGCCAAGGATCAGATAATTATAACTTAAGAAAATATGTTATAAATTTAGTTAATGAAGGTATTAAACATAAAAATGATGCAACATCAGCATCAGCAAAACTTAAATTATCAACAAGTAATATCTCAATGAATTTAGTAGATGGATATTATAAATCAACTAGTATCAAAGCTAGTGAAGTAGAAAATATCTCATCATATAAAGTAACATTAACAAATGCTCCAGAAGGAACAATTATTGAGTATAATGGAGATAAAAAATATACTGGAGAGTTTGAAGTAAAAGCAAATGATAGTTTTATTATAAAAGTACCAGAAAGTAAAGTAAGTAATGAAACATTATCAATCAAAGTTTCAGCAAAAGCTGTAGGTAGTGCTCAATATAAAGCGTATGAGTATCAACCAGTTGATAATTCAATGCAAAATGTAGCATTATTAGAAAAAACAGCAGTAAGTGTTACATCTGCTTTAACAATACAAGCTACTAAAGTAGAAAAACCAGTAATTAGTATCTTAAAAGTAGATCAAGAGACAAAGAAACCTTTAGCAGGTGCTGTATTACAAATTAAGAACTCAAAAGGTGAAGTAATATATAAATTTGATACAAAAAATGAAGCAGAAATAATAAATGATATTACTGAATATGGAACTTATACAGTAGAAGAAGTATCTGCACCAGAAGGATACATCAAAAGTGATAGAACAGTTACATTTACAATTGATAAAGATCATTTATCACATCAAATAACATTTGAAAATGCAAAAGAAGTTTATGTTCCAAATACAGCAAATACTTCATCAATAATTATGGTTATTTTAGGTATTGTTTTAACAGGAGCTGGACTTAACTTTGTTTACAAGAATAGAAAGAAAGCCTAATAAAAATAATAAAGAAAAAAACTCCCCTAGTGTTACAGCTTTTATTGGAGCTTTACTAACACTAATTGGAGTTTTTTTCCTTTCATATAATTATATTCAAGCCGAAAAGGTATATGCATATGATTATATGTCAAAGGCATACTATAACGGAACAGATGTCGTAATCATTTCGGAGGAAGAAGCTCAAGAAGAGAATGATGACGGCTTACCTGAAGAAGTTACAGATGAATATATTGGATATTTAACAATACCAAAAATAAATTTAACAAAAGGATTCTTAGATATAAGATCAGCAGAAAATAATGTTGATAAAAATTTATTAGTAGTAAATGGATCTAATTATCCTGATAAAGATAAAGGTAATTTAATAATAGCAGGTCATTCAGGAACAGGATGGAATTCATTCTTCAATGATTTATATAAATTAAAAGAAAATGATACTGCATATGTAAATTATAAAGGAAAGAAGTATGTATATGTTATAAAAAACATATACACACAACCTAAAGTAGGCAAACTAGCAATATACAGAGATTATAGTAAAACAACATTGACATTAATAACATGTACAAATAATGATTCAACAACACAAACAGTATATATTGCAGAATTATCAAATATAGAATAAAAATTTAAGGGGGTTGAGGAAAATGAGTAAACTATCATTCATAGAGAAGTTAGGCATATTAATAAGTACATCAATGAAGTCAAAAATATTTTTACTATTTTTAATAGTATTAGTATTTTTAGGAATAGCATTATTTAGAACCAATAAAAAGAATGAAAAGTTAAACAAAGCAATTTATTGCATAACAACAATTATAATTGTTGCATTTATACTTATTACATATCATGAATCAATTGGGAAATTAATTACTTATATGATGAATAATTTCTTTGTAGCTGCATTTTTCCCAAACCTAGCAATATACATGGCAGCCTTAATTGCCACAAATATAATTCTATGGGTAAGTATATTTAGTTATAAATCTTCAAAGCAAATTAAAATATTAAATATAGTTGTTTACATTATTATGAATTATCTACTTGCATTAATTCTTAATACAGTAAAAACAGATAATTTAGATATATTTAGTCAAGCAGCTATTTATGAAAATAAAACAGCAAGTGCATTAATTTCATTATCTAGTACAATATTTATAATTTGGATTATATTCCTAGTAATATATAAAGTATTACTTATATATTTAAGAAAAGATTATAAACCAAAAGTAAAGAAAATACTTGTAAAAAAGAAAGTAAAAAAACTACCAGAAAATTATTTACCACTTGATACTCCAGAATTTATCTATGGAACTGCACCAAAAAAGCATGTTGTAGTAGAAAATAGTCAAGAAGAGCAAATACTTAAAGAAATGGAAAGTAAATTTACTTTAGATGATTACAAGATAATGTCAAAAATATTAAAAGATAATAAAATAGATAATATTGAAGAACATAATAGTAAAACATTAGATATTGATGACATAATTATAGATAAACCACAAGAGAAAGAAATAATAGAAGATGAAGTTATAGAAGATGAACAAATAGAATTAAAAAAATATAATGAATTATTAGAACTATATAGAATTGATTAACTACTCAAATAAATGAGTAGTTTTTCTTTTATTGAAAGACAAAATAATGTATAATTGAAAAAGACAGGAAGTGTGTAATATATGAATTTAGAAGAATTAAATGATAGACAGAAAGAAGCGGTTTTATATAATGAAGGCCCACTTTTAATAATTGCAGGAGCAGGAGCAGGAAAGACAAAAACTCTTACTACTAAAATAGCTTATTTAATAGAAGAAAAAGGTGTAAGTCCATATAACATTCTAGCAATAACATTTACAAATAAAGCAGCAAAAGAAATGAAAGATAGAATTTATATGCAAATAGGAAGTACAGCAAAGAAACTTCAAGTATCAACTTTTCATAGCTTTGGTTTAAAATTATTAAGAGAAAATTTTGATGTTTTAGGTTATGATAAGAATTTTGTAATTATGGATAGTGATGATTCCCTAACTGTAGTAAAAAAGATTATTAAAGATATGGGATATGATCCAAAAATATATAATCCAAGAGCTATTAGAAATAAAATAAGTAGTTGTAAGAATGAAATGATGTCACCAGAAGCATATGAAAGATTAGCAGTAAGTGACTATGAAAAAGTAGTAAAGGAAGTATATGAAAAATATAATTTAAAACTACAAAGAAATAATTCAGTAGATTTTGATGATTTACTTCTACTACCAATAGAATTATTTAAAAAACATCCTGATATATTAAAAAGATATCAAGAATTATATAAATATATTTTAATAGATGAGTACCAAGACACAAATGAAGCACAATATATTCTTACAAAGTTATTAAGTGAAAAAAATAGATTAATAACATGTGTAGGAGATGATTCTCAAAGTATTTATAGTTTTAGAGGAGCAAACTATAAAAACATTTTGAATTTTGAAAAAGACTACAAAGATGCAAAAACAATTTTATTAGAAGAAAACTATAGATCAACAAGTAATATCTTAGATGCTGCAAATCAAGTTATTAAAAACAATAAAATGAGAAAAGATAAAAATCTTTGGACATCACGTGGTGTAGGAGAAAAGATAAAATATTATAGGGCCTATAACGAAAGAGATGAAGCTCAATACGTTATAAGAAAAATTAAAGAATTAATAAATAGAGATGTTGAATATAAAGATATTGCAGTACTATATAGAACTAATGCACAATCACGTGTCTTAGAAGAAGAAATGTTAAAAGAAAATATGCCATATAGAGTAGTAGGTTCATTTTATTTCTATTCAAGAAAAGAAATTAAAGATTTAATTGCATACCTAAGATTAATACATAATTCTAAAGATAATGTTTCACTTCTTAGAGTTATAAATACTCCTAAAAGAGGAATAGGATTAAAAACAATAGATAATCTAACAAGAAAAGCAGATGAAGAAGGTACAAGTATTTATGAAGCGATTACATCAGGAAAAGAATTACAATTTAAAGAATTAATTGAAAGGTTAAAGAAGGTATCAGAAGATTTAACACTTACTGAATTAATTGATAAGGTATTAGATGCAACAGGGATGAAACAAGAACTAGAAAGTGAAGGTACTCTAGAAGCAGAAGTTAGGCTAGAAAACTTAGAAGAATTTAAGTCAATTACTAAATCTTTTGAAGAAAGAGAAGGATTAATATCTTTAGAAGATTTCTTACTTGAGATTAGTTTAATTAGTGATGTTGAAGAATACAAAGATGATCCAAATAGAATAAGTTTAATGACAGTACATTCTGTTAAAGGACTAGAATTTAATCATGTATTTGTAGTAGGAATGGAAGAAGGAATATTCCCACATATGAACTCTTTAATGGAAAACTCTGAAATAGAAGAAGAAAGACGTCTTTGCTATGTGGCTATCACAAGAGCAAAAGATGATCTACACCTAGTAAATGCTAGAAGAAGAACATTATATGGTAATGAACAGATTAACCCTGTAAGTAGATTTATTGGAGAAATAAATAGTGATTTACTCGAAACAAATGCAAAAGAAGAAATTCCAAAGAAAGAAGAAAAAATAGAAGTAGGGGAAATGTTTAGAGAAGAGGAAGTAGACTATCAAGTAGGAGACTTTGTATATCACGAAACATTTGGAACAGGTAAAGTAGTAGAAGTTACAAATACTCTTGTAAGTGTAGCCTTCAAACATCCACATGGAATAAAGAAATTAATGAAAAATCATAAGAAACTATCCAAGGTGTAGTTTCTTTTATTTACAACAAAAAGATATATATTCTAAAAAGAATTATGTTATAATTAAAATACAATTATCAATTAGGAGGAAATTAAATGAATAAAGATATAACATTAGTTATTTTAGCGGCAGGAATGGGAAGCAGATTTGGAGGATTAAAACAAATTGAACCAATGGGCCCAAATGGAGAGTTTATAATTGATTACTCTATATATGATGCAATTAAAGCAGGGTTTAATAAAGTAGTATTCTTAATAAAAGAAGAAAACTATGAAATTTTTAAAGAAACAATAGGTTCAAGAGTGGAACCTCATATAAAAGTAGAATACTGTTTCCAAAAGAATGATAATTTGCCTGAAGGATACTCTCTTCCAGAGACAAGAGTTAAACCTCTTGGAACAGCCCATGCAATCCTATGTTGTAATGGAAAAGTAAATGAACCATTTATGATTATTAATGCAGATGATTTCTACGGAAGAGATGCATTTATTAAAGGAGCAGATTTTCTTAAAAATCTAAAAGATGAAAAACCATATCCATATGGAATGATAGGATATTTAGTAAAGAATACTATTACTGAAAATGGAACTGTAAAAAGAGGAGTATGTAATATAGATAATGGCTATCTTACAAAGATTACAGAAAGTTCAGTAGGTAGAAATGAAGAGGGAATAATTAAAGCAAAACCACTAGATGAATCACTTCCAGAATTTTCTGTAGAAGAAGATGATACAGTTTCAATGAATATGTTATTATTTACACCAAGTATTTTTAAATATATAGATGATCACTTTAAAGAATTCCTAGATAAAAGTAAAGACAATTTGGAAAAGTGCGAATATTTAATACCAGATGTGTTATTTGAGTCAATTGAAGAAAATTATTCAACATGTGAAGTTATTTCAACAAGTGCAACATGGTATGGAGTAACTTATAAAGAAGATGCCCCAGAAGTAAAAGAAGAATTAAAGAAGATGCATGAAAATGGAGAATATCCACAATACTTGTGGAAATAATTTTTAAAAAGAGAGTAATCTCTTTTTTTATATGTGGAAAAAATGATATAATATTTGTAGATAGGTGATAACATGAAAGAAAGAATGAATGAATTAATAGATATAATAAATGAAGCAGATTATAATTATCATACACTTGATAATCCAACTATAACAGATCAAGAATATGATAATTATTTAAGAGAATTATTTGAAATAGAAGAAGAACATCCAGAATGGGTAAGAGAAGATTCTCCAACTCAACATGCTGGTGGAAAAATAATAGAGGGATTTGAAAAAGTAACACATAAAATTCCTATGATGTCATTAAGTGATGTATTCTCAGAAAGTGAGCTTATTGCCTTTGATGAAAGAATAAAAAAAGAAGGAATAAATCCAGAATATATGTGTGAATTAAAAATAGATGGATTGTCTGTTTCCTTATCATATGAAAAAGGAAAATTAGTCAGAGCAGCTACAAGGGGAGATGGAACAACAGGAGAAGATATTACACATAATGTAAAAACAATTAAAGTTATTCCGTTAAAGCTTAAAGAAGAAATAGATATTGAAGTACGTGGAGAAATTTTCATGAATAAAAAAACACTTGAAGAGTTAAATGAAAAAAGAAAGAAAAAAGGTGAACCACTACTTCAAAACTGTCGTAATGCAGCAGCAGGCTCAATTAGACAGTTAGATTCTAAAATCGCAGCAGAAAGAAAACTAGATAATTTTATTTATCACTTACCAGATCCAGAAGATTATAATTTAAACACACATAGTGAAGCACTAGATTTTATGAAGAAATTAGGGTTTAAAATGAATCCAAATAATAGATTAGTAAAATCAATAGAAGAAGTAATAGAATTTATTAATGAAAAAGGAAAAATAAGAAAAGACTTACCTTATGATATAGATGGAGTAGTAATAAAAGTAAATAATATTAAAGAGCAACAAAAACTTGGTTATACTGCAAAATACCCTAAATGGGCAACTGCGTATAAATTTCCTGCAGAAGAAGTACTAACAAAATTAAAAGATATAATTTTTACAGTAGGAAGAACAGGTCAAATTACCCCAAACGCAGTCTTAGATCCTGTAATAGTAGCAGGCTCAACTATTTCAAGAGCAACACTTCATAATGAAGATTATGTAAAAGAAAAAGATTTAAAAATAGGAGATATTGTCTCAATTAGAAAAGCAGGAGATGTAATTCCTGAAGTAGTAGAAGTAAAAAAAGAAAGAAGAACAGGGTCTGAAAAAGATTTTGTAATGATAGAAAATTGTCCTATGTGTGATACAAGATTAGTAAAGAAAGAAGGACAAGTAGATTATTTCTGTCCAAATAAGAACTGCCCTGCAAGACACATAGAAGGACTAATTCATTTCGTATCAAGAAATGCCATGAACATAGATGGTTTAGGAGATAGAATAATAGAAGACTTCTATAACTTTCACTTTATTGAATCAATAGTAGATATTTATTCATTAAAAGAACATAAAAAAGATTTAACAAGATTAGAAGGTTTTGGAGAAAAGTCAATTACTAATTTGTTAGATGCAATAGAAAATAGTAAGAATAATTCATTAGAAAGATTATTATTTGGACTTGGAATACCACATGTAGGTTCAAAAACAGCTAAACTATTATCAATGCATTATGAAACACTAGATAATCTAATGAATGCAGAAATGGAAGAACTAACAAATATAAGAGATGTTGGAGAAATAATTGCAAAAAGTTTAAAGGAGTACTTTGAAGATAATCATAATAAAGAAATAATAAATAAATTAAAAGAAATTGGGCTAAATACAAAATATTTAGGAGAAAAAATAGAGGTAAAAGAAGAGTTCTTAGGAAAAACCTTTGTCTTAACAGGTTCACTAGAAATATTCACAAGAGAAGAAGCTCAAGAAAAAATAGAACAATTTGGTGGAAAAACATCTTCATCAGTATCTAAAAAAACATCTGCAGTAATAGTAGGAAAGAATCCTGGAAGTAAATATACAAAAGCCCAAGAATTAGGAATACCAATATGGACAGAAGAAGAGTTTGAAGAAAAAATTTCATAATTATTGAAAAAAATGAAAAATATGATATAACTATAAGGCTTTTCAAGGAGAGGGATTATGCAAAAACAAGAAGAATTATTAAGTCAAATAAAAGATAAATATAATCAACCATTTTTTATTGGATATAACATGTTAACTGAAAGTCTTAAACATAAAGATATCAAAAATGGTTTATCAAAGTCATTGGGTTTAGCACAAATATTTTTAGATTCTGACAATGTAATCATATATAAGAAAAGTCATAATGATAAGTACTAAGATTTTAAAAAATCAAGTTTATCAAAAGATAATGATATAAACGTAAGAGATTATATTAATAGTAGAGATATTAGGAATATTATATATTGTAAAGAATATTACTTTGAAAATGACAAAATTAACAACTTGTCAATTTTACCAATAACAGATGATAAAGAATATATTATAGTAATAGTAAATTCAAAGAAAATAGACTCAAAGGATTATAATATATTTTTATCAATATTAAAGGATACATTTGAATTATTAATTAGTAAGATGAATAATTATAATGAAATGAAAGAACAAACAGAAGTAGATGCTCTAACAGGATTAAAAAACAGACAATCATATAATAAAGACATTGAACTAATTAATAAAAGTAATGAAAAAGTAACATTCACAATTCTTGATTTATTTAGATTAAAATACATAAATGATAATATAAATCATTTGACAGGTGATTGCTATATAAAGAAAACAGCAGAAATATTAAAGAGATTCTTTCCTCCTACAATCAATATAAACGGAGAATTAATAAAAACAGGAGATGAAGTTTATAGAATAGGTGGAGATGAATTTATAATTATATCAAGAAGCAAATCAGATACTCAGATAGAAGCAATCATGGAATATGTAATGCTTCAAATAGAAGAAATGGACCTAGATATTAGTAGTGATATTATTAAAGGAATAAATTACGGAACCGTAACTAGAAGTAATGGAGAAACAACAGATGAATTGTATAAAAAAGCAGATAAAGAATTATCAGAAGATAAGCAAAAAGCATATAAAAGATACGGACTAAATAGAAGAAGATAAACTTTACAAAATATACATATTATTGTATAATATGCACCAAGTAGCGAGGTGAATATATGTTAAGTAATATGATGAATAAGAAAAAGCCTTCAAAAAGTGAAGAAGAATTATTAGCTTTATATAATGAAGAACCAGAAGAATATATAATATATTCAGAAGATGAAAATAATGGTTATGAAGAATATAGAGTAGAAATAGAAGATGAAGATGAAGATAAAGAAGAAGTAATTATTGAAAAAGAAGAAGTAGTAAAAGAACCAAAACAAAAAAAGAAAAAAGGAAAACCAGTAAACAAAATACTAAATATTATCTTAGTAATAATAATTGCTATTATACTACTTGTTATAACAGATGTAATACTAGTATCAAAATTCAATATAGGACCATTCTTCGCAATACCAGTAAAAACATATGATGATGGTGGAACAAAAGAATATTATGGTTTAGGATATAAAGTAATAAAATATAATCAACTACAAGGAAGAAGAGATATGGAAATAGGTTCCTATAAATTAAAATATAATGTAGAACCAATAGAAATATCTGCACTAGACTTATCAATAGAATTTAATGAGAATGAGACTAAAACACTAAATAAATACAATAAAAAGTTTATGAGAATAGATGGAACATTAAAAGAATATAATACTAAAGAAAATAAAATAACTATAGGATATATAGATGAAGATGGTAAATACTCTATAGATATAATATGTAATATGGCAACAGATAAAAAAGAACTAAAAGGATTAGAACTTTTTAAAGACACCACAATAATTGGAACATTTAAAGAATACCGAGTAATCGATAATGAAGAACCAATAAAAATATATATGAATGGATGTTTTTCAGAACAATAAAGTAAAGAAAGAATCTTTACTTTTTTTATTATTTTAGATACAATAAATACATAATAAAAGGAGACGATAAATATGAAGAAAAACAAAAAATGGGGGGGGGTCATTTAAGTATCTAATCCCCGGAATAATAGCAGTAATACTATTATCAGGAGTACTTTTAAGTAATAAATTTATAACGAAACAATCCCTAGGAAGCATCTACAATATAGATGAAGCAGGAGATAATTTTGATAATATTCAAATAGGGGACGAAATTAATTATGAAGTAAATGGTTACTCTGATTGGCAAGTAATAGGAAAAGATGACTACAACGGAACAATAGATGTAGTATCAAAAACTAATACAGAAGATCTAACACTAGAATATGGGCAAAGCAAAGAATACTATGAAAACAAATTTCAAGAAACAGCAAACAAATATATAGATGGTAGTCATGCCATAGGTGCAAGAACAGTAAATCAAATTGACTTAGATTACTTTAATTATGATGATGAATTTTGGTTAAATAACATAATTGATACAAAAGTCAAAACATCACAATGTATAATTGAAATGAACCAAAAGAACTATAATGTATATGTAATGCCAGAAATAATAAAAAAAAATGAAAACTATAATAACTATAATGTAGGAGACGTAATAGAATACTCAAATAATGGTATAGATAGATGGATAGTATCAAGAATTGAAAAGTGGAATTCAACATTAACACTAATTCCAGAAAAACCTGTAAAATTAGAAATAAATAGTGCGGACGATGATATATCTCTAATAACTGAACAGATAATTGAATCATTCAATGATCCAGATAATGGTGTAGAAAGTATTAATGCTCATGATATTAACGATCTTCAAAAATTAATACCAGATTTTTTAAATCAACAATCAGAAAAAATATATTTTGTTATTCACAGTGTAAATTGGAATAAGAAAGGTAATAGAATTGTATATAATAAAGGAAATCCATCATATTATTATGAGAACGGTACATTTAAAAACATTGAATACAATGACATAATATATATAGATTATACAATTCCAATTAAGTTGGGTTATAGACCAGTAGTAACATTAAAAGTAAAAAAAGAAATACAAGAAACAGATAAAAAAGAAATATCTTCAAAACTACAAGTAGGAGATAATGTCAAATATGAAGCAAAAGGATATAAGAACTGGAAAGTATTATCAATAGATAATGATTTAGGTACAGTAGATATAATAAGTGGAGGAATAGTAAAAAATATAACTTTATCAGGAAAAGAAGATTGGGACAACTATGAAGATATAATTCAAAGAGAAGTAGATGAATATAAAAATGGAGAACAATCGAAAAAAGCTACAACAGTCACATCATCACATTTAAAAACATTAAAAGAAATAGATAATAAAAGTATATTATCAAGATATTGGCTATTGCATAAAGAAGTTTATAGAATTAACAAAAATTATCCTGTCAATTATGATGAACAATCTTATAATGTGAAAACAGTTAATATATATAAAAATGATCATTTGGAAATAATAATAGATAATATTACTTTGTTTTTCTCATATAAAGGTTTTAATCAAGATGCTGAAGTTTATTTGACTCAGAATAAATATGATCCAAATGTATTTACCTATACTGCAGGTCTTCGCCCGGTAATCACATTGAAATTAGATAGTGTAGAAAAATTACCTGAAGAGGAAACTAAAAAGATAGAAGAATCTACTGAAAAACAAGAAAAAGTCTTTATAAAAGAACAAGAATCTAAAAATAAAAATTATAAAGGTCCAAGTAAAGTAGATGATTCTACTAGTAGTACAGGTAATAACGAAGTAAAAACAAATGATAATGGTAATACAAAAGATAATATTACAGATAATAATACAAGTAATGTAGAAAAGATAGTTTATAAAGATAAACCTTCTACTAGATATCAATTAATTATTCAATATATAATAATAGTTCTACAACTAGGAGTAATAATATATTTATTACTAAAAAGAAAAAATAATTGATAAATAAAGAGATAATATTCAAATATTATCTTTTTTTTGATATAATAATTAAGTTGAAGGAGGCCTTATTATGACCGATAGATTATCAAAAGAAGAAGTTTTACATGTTGCGGATCTCGCAAGAATTAAACTTACAGATGAGGAAGTAGAAAAGTATCAAATAGAATTAAAAAAATTATTAGATGATGTAGAAAAAATAAATGATGTAAAAGGATATGATGATGATATTCTTATTGCTCCATGGGAAGAAAATACTAAGTTAAGAAAAGATGAATCAGGAAGTATGTTAAATCCAAAAGAAGTCTTAGAAAATGCTCCAAGACATAGTGGTAATTATATTTCAGTACCAGTAGTTATTAGTGGAGGAGAAGGAGCTTAATATGGGATATTTAGATAAAGATTTAAAAGAAATAAATGAACTATTAAAGAAAAAAGAAATAAAACCAATTGACTTAGTAGAAGAAGCATTTGAAAGAATTGAATCTAATAAAGAACTTAATGCATATATTACTCTTAATAAAGAAGAAGCAATAAATAAAGCAAAAGAATTAGAAAATGTCGAAGTAGATAATATTTTATTCGGTATACCAATAGCAGTAAAAGATAATATCGTAACAAAAGGTTTAAGAACAACAGCAGCATCTCATATGTTAGATAATTTTAATCCAATATATGATGCAACTGTAGTAGAAAAAATAAATAAAAAGAATATGATTATTATTGGAAAAACTAACATGGATGAATTTGCTATGGGTTCATCTAGTAGAACATCATATTTTGGTGCTCCTCGTAATCCATGGGATAACAATAAGATATCAGGAGGATCATCTGGTGGTTCAGCAACTACAATAGCTGCAGGAGATGTTATGTTTGCTCTTGGTAGTGATACAGGAGGATCTATTAGACAACCAGCAAGTTATACTGGAATTGTCGGAATGAAACCAACTTATGGACGTGTATCAAGATATGGTCTAATTGCATTCGCATCAAGCTTAGACCAAATAGGTCCAATGACTAAAAATGTTTACAATAATGCAGTATTATTAAATGCTATAGTAGGTAAAGATGAAAAAGACCTAACTTCTGCTTCTAAAGATGAAGAAGATTTTACAAGACTTATTGGTGAAGATATCAAAGGTATGAAAATAGGAGTACCTAATTTCTTTATGAGTGATATCGTAAGTGATGAAATAAGAAACAAAGTAAAAGAAGTAATTGAATTACTTAAGAAAAAGGGTGCAGAAGTAGAATATATTGATATTAAATATGTTGATAATGCCGTAACCCTATATCAAATAATAGCTATGGGAGAAGCAAGTTCAAACTTAGCTAGATTTGATGGTATTAGATATGGTCATTCTAAAGAAGAACCAGAAGATATTAATGATTTATATCTATCAACAAGAGCTGAAGGCTTCGGAGAAGAAGTAAAAAGAAGAATCATGGTAGGTTCATACCTATTAAGTGGAGAAAATGCAAAAGTATATTACAATAAAGCTCTATCAATTAGAGAAGATATGAGAAAAGAATTTAAAAATTCATTTAAGAAATATGATTTATTAATAGGCCCAACAACCACAACAACAGCCTATAACTTAGATGATCCTATGGATGACCCTAGAAAATCATTTATGGATGATGTTCTAGTAATACCTGTAAATATGGCAGGACTACCTGGACTAAATTTACCTATAGGTTTTGATAAAAATAATATGCCAATAGGTATGCAAATAATTGGTGATTCTTTTGAAGAAGCAAAAATCTATAAATTAGCAAGTGCAATTGAAAAAGAACTTAACTTAAATTTAACACCAGGAGGTGAAGAATAATGTCTAAATATATCGCAACAGTAGGTGTAGAAGTACACGTAGAATTAAAAACAAATACAAAGATTTTTTCTTCATCAGTTAATGGCTATGGAGAAATGGCAAACTCTTTAACTAATGTTATAGATTTAGGTTATCCTGGAACACTTCCAACTCTAAATGAAGAAGTAGTAAATCTTGCTATTAAAGCCGCAACAGTCCTAAATTGTAAAATTAGAAAAGAAATGCACTTTGATAGAAAAAATTATTTTTATCCAGATAATCCAAAAAACTATCAAATAACTCAAGCAAGAACACCTATCGGATATGATGGATACCTTGAAATAGAAGTTAATGGAGAAAAGAAAAAAGTATATATAGAAGAAATGCATATAGAAGAAGATACATGTAAAAGTGCCCATAGAGGAGAAAAGACTCTTCTTGATTTCAATAGAGCAGGAGTCCCTTTAATAGAAATAGTTACAAAACCATGTATGAGTAGTGGAGAAGAAGCAAAAGCATACCTAGAAAAACTAAGAGAAACATTATTTTATTGTGATATAAGTGACTGTAAGATTGAAGAAGGTTCAATGAGAGCTGATGTAAATGTATCTATTAGAAAGAATGAATCTGATCCTTTAGGAACAAAAGCAGAAGTTAAAAACATTGGTTCAATTTCTAATGCAGGGCTTGCTGTAGAAAAAGAAATAGAAAGACAAGCTGCACTATATGATAAAGGTGAAACATTTAAGCCACAAACAAGAAGATTTGATGATAAACTTAATGACACAGTGTTGATGAGAATAAAAGAAACAGGAAACGATTATAGATATTTCCCAGAACCAGATATTCCATTCGTAATACTTACAGATGAAATGATTGAAAATGCAAGAAAAACAATTCCAATGTTACCAGACGAAAGAAAAAAGATATATGTAGAAAAAGGAATATCAGAAGTAAATGCAAAGAAAATTGTTCAAAATAGATCACTAAGTGATTACTTAAATACTCTACTTGATGAAGAAACAGACTTTAAAATCGCAAGCAACATGTTATTAGGAGATATATCTGCATATCTAAATAAAAACGAAAAGACTATTACAGATACAACACTTACAAAAGAAAGATTTCTTGAATTAATAAAAGCATATAAAGATAATACAATTACTAGTAAGAACTTAAAAGATATGTTAGATACAGTATTAGAAACAAATAAATCAATAGAAGAAATAATTAAAGAACAAGGAATAGAAAATATTTCTGATGACGAAGAATTAAGAAGAACAATTAAAAATATTATTACAAATAATCCAGAAAGTGTTAATGATTATAAAAATGGTCACGATAGAGCAATCAAATACTTAATGGGACAAGTAATGAAAGAAACAAAAGGAAAAGCAAATCCAAGAATTGCAAATGAGATTTTATTAGAAGAATTGAAGTAATTCCAAGTTGAAAAAGAAATGTTCATAGTGTATAATAAAATAAAATAGGATGTGAGGGTAAAACTATGAAAATAATTAAAATTTTAAAGAAAAATTCAAGTGCAGTTGTAGGAGTATCAGTATTTATACTTGTTATTGTTGCAGCATTATTAATAAAAAATCTATTTATGTATGATGAAAACCAAGCAATATATGGAAATAGATTAGATGGAATTGATAAAGTAAAAGTTTCTTCTGAACAAAAGAAGAAAGCAGAATCTAAAATATCTGAGTCTACAAAAAAAGTAGAAGTAAAAGTATCAGGAAAAATAGTTAATACAACAATCACAACAAATGATGATACATCATTAGAAGATGCTAAAAAATTGGCTGATAGTGTATTAGAAGAATTTACAGATGCACAAAAAAAATTCTTTGATTTCCAATTTTTTATAAAAAATGATAAAAATGAAAAACAATTTCCTATAATTGGATATAAACAACATGCAAGAAGTAATGTTTCTTGGACAAAGGATAGAGCGGAGAGTTAATTATGAAGAAAAAACTATTAATATCAATACCCATATTAATTGCCATAATTACATTTGTTCTAGTATATAGATATTATAATAAAGAGGATAAAACAACTACTCTAACAGTAGTTGAAAAAAAATGGGTAGAAGAAAATAAAGAAAAAGAATATGACTTTGAAGTAGTAAATGATTATCCATTATATGGATTAAATGGTACAGGAGTAATATTTGATTTTATAAATGATTTCGAAGAAACAATAGGAATTAGTTTTAATAAAATCTCATATTTAAAAACACAAGATTCAACATCTACAAGTTATAGAGTCAGAGTATTAAATAATGATGAAAAATTATCATCAAAAGATTTATTCTTATTTAATGATAATTATGTCGCAGTAGGAAAATCTTTTATGAGATTAAACCATATAAAAGATATGAAAAATATTAAATATGGGATACTAAAAGATGATGAAAATGAAATAAGTTATTATTTAAAAAGTGGAACTAATCTATCATTTACAGTTTATGACGATATAACAAAGTTATATGAAGCACTTGATAATGATGAAGTAAATATGATTATTGTTCCAAATATCATGTATTTAAACTATACAATTCAAAAAGATAAATACTATACAAATTATTATTTTACTGAAATGAAAAAACAAATTGTTTTAACATTAAGTGATAATGATAAGGAATTAAATAATATTGTAAAAAAATATTACAACAAATGGAGACAAACAAAATATATAAAAGAATACAATGAAGAATATCTTAATTATTATTTAGAAAATAATAAGTTATCTGCAAAGGAAAAAACTTCATTAATATCAAAAAATTATGTATATGGTTATGTAGTAAATGAACCATATGAAAAGAAAGTTAGTAAAAGAGTTGCCGGAATAGCTGGAGAATATATTGATAGAATTTCAAGACTAACAGATATTAATTTTAAATACAAAAAATACAAGAATCTAAAAGAACTAGAAAAAGCAGTAGATAAAGGAGAAGTAGATATATACTTTGATTATTATAATTATTCAAATGATAATTATTTACCAACAGTATCTACATTTATTGAAGACTATGCAGTTTTAGGAAGACAAAAAGATAATCATATAATAACATCTTTTGAAAGCCTTAAAGGACAAGATATTGCAATGTTAGATAATGACTCTTTATACAATTATTTTAAAAATAATTCAAGAGCTAACATAACAACATATGAAAATTTAGATGATTTGGTTAAGAAAGCAGATAATAAAATGATTGTTGTAGATAGTGAAATATATTCATACTATCAAAATAATAAATTTAAAAAATTAAAATTATTATATAAAGATAATATGATGAATGATTATAAGTTCATGGTAAAAAAAGAAAATCAAGCATTTTATGATTTATTTAATTATATAATAAATACTAATTCATATTATAACTATAGAAATTCAGGTATTGAAAACTTAACAGCTATTAAAATAGAAGATTCAACATTTGAACAAGTATATACTATAGCTCTTATATTAATATTTACACCACTAATTGTAATAGTATTAATATATTTATATTTGAAAAGAAAGAAACAAAAGAAGAAAGTAAAAATAACAGATAGACATAAGTATACAGACATGCTTACTTCGCTAAAAAATAGAAATTATCTAAATCTTAAGATGCAAGAATGGGAAGATTGTGATGTATTCCCTCAAGCAATAGTAATGGTAGATTTAAACAATGTTAAATATGTTAATGATAATTATGGTCATGAAGAAGGAGATCAATTAATTATCAAAGCAGCCGGAATTTTAGTAAATACTCAATTAGAAAATAGTGAAATTATAAGAACAGATGGAAACGAATTCCTAATATACTTAGTAGGTTATAATGATAGACAATTAAGTACTTATACAAAGAAACTATCGAAAGAACTTAAAAATCTACCTCATGAATTTGGTGCTGCAGTAGGATATAGTATGATTACAGATGAAATAAAAACATTAGATGATGCTATAAATGAAGCAACACTTGAAATGATTACAAATAAAGAAGAATATAAATAAAGGTGAAGTTATGGAAAAAGCAAGAGAATTGTTTAAAAAGATATTCAAATATTTGATGAGACCAGAAATGAGAATATTGCCAGGACAACTTGCTTTTTTTCTTGTCATGACAATAATTCCACTACTAGCGTTAGTAGCAACAATTGCTGCTGCATTATCAATTTCAACAGATACGATAAGTATTGCAATAGACTCATCAATACCAAAAGAAATAGCATCTTTATTAAAAGGAATAGTTCAAAATGGAGGAATTAACTTTAATATCGTTGTTTTCTATTTTTCTGCGTTCCTGCTTGCAAGTAATGGACCATATTCAATGATAAATGTCTCAAATGAAATTTACAAAGTAAAACCTAAGGGAGTACTTAGTAGAAGAATAAAAGCAGTAGTAATGATAGCAATATTAATAAGCTTATTATTATTCTTAATAGCAGTTCCAGTATTTGGTACAACATTATCAGATATTATTTTAAAAATAACTGGAAGTACAAATGCTGTATTACTATTAGGTAAAATACTATCAATAATGAAATATCCAATCACAGTATTAATTTTATTTGTAAACATAAAATTAATGTATATTATTGCTCCAGATGAAGAAATACCTTCAAAAACAACAAACAAAGGAGCCATATTTACAACAATATTATGGATAATATCAACAGAAATATTTTCCTTTTATATAAGAGAATTTGCATCATATGACATGTTTTATGGAAGTGTTTCAAACCTTTTAGTATTATTCTTATGGGTATATTTATTATCATATATATTTGTTTTAGGAATGGTAATCAATGCAAGTACATATAAAGAAGATATAAAATAATCTTCTTTTTTATCATTATACTAGTAAAGTTGAAATATAAAATACAAGGTGGTATAATTATACAAGCGAGGTAATTGAATGAAAAGGATAAAAATAGGAATAAACAAACTTATATCATCAACAGGAAAAAAAATAAAAAAAATCAAAAAAGAACATTTAATTAGACAGTTCATACAGGATAATTTATTGTTAATAGTTTTTATAGCAACTGTAGTAATTAATTCAACAATATTAAGATTTTTTTGTATGAAAACAATAGAAAATTATTTATCAATAAAAGCGATTATGGCTGATACAGTCGTTGCGATGTTTATTGGATCATTTTCTTTTCTATTTAAACCAAAAAATAGATTTGCATACTTAATATCATTTAATATATTTTTAACACTTATATGTATAATAAATTCAGTATATTATACATTCTATACATCATTCGCATCAGTATCAATGTTATCATTAACACAATATATAAGTGATGTAGGTGATGCAGTTGTTGAAAATGTTATACAACTAAAAGATTTAATATATATATTAGGTCCAATAATACTTACAATAACTCATTTTAAATTAAAAAAGAAAAAATACTATAAAAGAATAGATCTAAAATCAGAAAGAAAAAGAAAAACAGTAAAATCATTAGGTGCAACAGGTATTTTATTGTTATTATTCCTAGTCACAATGAATTCTCTTGATGTATCAAGATTTATAAAGCAATGGAACAAAGAATATATTGTAATGAGATTTGGAATCTATGTATATCAGTTTAATGATGCAGTAACATCAATTCAACCAAAAATCAATTCAATGTTTGGATTTGATAAAGCAAATAAAGAATTTTTAGATTATTATCAAAATACACCAACAAATCCACAAACAAATGAGTATACTGATATATTTAAAGGAAAAAATGTAATTGTAATACATGCTGAAAGTATGATGACAAATGTTATGAATATGGAGTTTAATGGAGTAAAAGTTGCTCCTAACATGACAAGATTATCAGAAGAGGGAATGTATTTTCCAAACTTCTATTCACAAGTAAGTGTAGGAACAAGTAGTGACTCAGAACTTACATTTAATACATCACTTCTTCCAACAAAATCAGGAACAGCATTTGTATCATATGCCGATAGAACTTATATAACTACACCAAAAAAATTAAAAGAACAAGGATATTATACATTTAGTATGCATGCGAATAATGCAGACTTCTGGAATAGAAGAAATATGTATAATAGTATTGGATATGATAGATTCTACAGTAAAGTAGATTATAAAGTAGACAAAGAAGATATTATTGGATTAGGTCTTTCAGATAAATCATTCTTCTCACAATCCATAACAAAATTAAAGAAAATTAATGAAAAACATGATAAATGGTATGGTCTATTAATAATGTTATCAAATCATACACCATTCTCAAGTGTTGACAAATATGGAGAATTTCCAGTAGATATTAAAGAAACTATCACAAAGGAAGATGGAAGCGTTGAAGAAAAAGTTTATCCATATATGGAAGGAACAAAGGTAGGTAACTATCTAAAATCATATCACTATGCAGATTCAGCTTTAGGAGAATTTATGACAGGTCTTGATGAAGCAGGATTATTAGAAAATACAGTCGTTGTAATATATGGTGACCATGATGCAAGACTTCCAAAGAAAGACTATGATAGATTATTTAATTATGATAAAGAAAATGATGCTACTTTAGATGAAGAAGATGTAAATTATAAAGAATATGATTCATATCAATATGAATTAGGTAGAAAAGTTCCATTTATTATTTGGACTAAAGACATGAAGGGTACTAAATTAAACATGAAAGTAAATAATGTAATGGGAATGTATGATGTAATGCCAACATTAGGAAATATGTTTGGATTCTACAATAAATATGCCCTAGGACATGATATATTCAATATTGGATCAAATAATATAGTAGTATTCCCAAATGGTAATTGGGTTACAAATAAAATGTATTATAACAGTCAAAAATCAGCATACTTACCATTAACAGAAGAAGAAATAACAGAGGAAGAAATAACAAACAACGTTGAATATACAAATAAATTATTAGATGTTTCAAATAATATTATTACATTTGATTTATTTAATCCAGAAAAAAATCTATCTTTGGAAAAGGAGTAATCTATGAAATTGAAAAAAAATGTAAAAAGAAAAATTATCATACTATTAGTAATGATTATTGCTGCTGTAGGAGGATATTTTGCATATAAAGAAATATTAAGTAAAGATACAACAAAAGAAGTAAAAGTAATAGATAATATATCTAAATATGGTTATAACTTAAAAGAAAATAAACCAAAAAAATATAAAGATATGTTTAATGAATTAAAGAAAATACTAAGTGAAAAAGAAGTAGATGAAGAAAAGTATGTAAGTAAGATATCTGAAATGTTTATATATGACTTTTATTCATTAGATGATAAAGCTGCTAAAACAGATATAGGAGGAGTAGACTTTGTATATAAAGAAGTTATAGATAATTTCCTACAAAATGCTCAAAATACATATTATAAATATGTAGAAAGTAATATTTATAATAATAGAAAACAAAAACTTCCAACAGTAGACAAAATAGAAATAAAAGATATTAGTCAAAAAGCATTTGCCTATGGTTCAGAAACTGATGACAAAGCATACTTTGTAGAAACAGAATGGACATATACAGATGAGAATTACTCAGATTATCAAAATAAAGCAACTTTAGTATTTATCCACGATGGAATAAAATTATCATTAGTTGAATTACAATAAAGGAATTATTCCTTTATTGTTTTTTTATAAAAAGAAAAGACAGAAAATTATTTATAATCTTCTGTCTTATTTTACTTTAAGGATTTGAATTAGTATTACTTGGAGCAGTATCATTTGCTGCATCATCTTTATTATCATTTTCTTTATCGTTATTATTTATAGTACTATTATCAACAAGTTCTTTATCATTTTCTTTATCCTTATCCTTATCTTTATCTTTATCATCAGTTGTATTTGTTTTTTTAGTATCTTTGGTTTCTTCTTTTTTATTATTACCAGATAGTGTTAATGTTAAACTACCTTTCATTAAATCAATTCTCTTATTAGCAGGTTCACTTTGAGATACAACTGTTCCACTTGTACCTTTAAAAGTAACAGATATACCTAGTTTAGAAGCAGTTGCTCTTGCTTGAGCTTCAGTATCACCAGTAAAGTCAGGTAGCAATCTATAATTTCCAGTATTTGAATATGGTCCTTCACCAATAACTTCTTTTTCATATGGACTATTTATAGAAAAATGGAATTCTTTTATTTCTTCATGTTCCTCTAATTCTAAGTTTTCTTTCATTGCTTGAATAATATCATTTCTACTATTTTTATTTGGAACGTAATCCCATAATACCATTCTAGCTCTTTCATCATAAATCATTTGTCCATTACCTTGCAAGAACAATTGTTGAATATTAACTAAATCAGCATCATCACTGCTTAAACTCTTCTTAATAATATCTTTTCCTACATCATAGAAAGATAAAATTTGTTTTGTAGTTAAATTAGTATCAAGACTATTAGAAATAGTATCAAGAATCTTCATAAATGTTTTTAAGTCTTTTATATCTTTCATTTTATTAACAAGTGCCATAATTATTTCTTGTTGGTGCTTAGCTCTTCCAAAATCTCCATCTGCGAGTTGTTTTCTATTTCTTGCAAATACTAAAGCTTGTTCACCATTAAGGGTTTGATGTCCTTCATTAATACAAACTTGATCACCTCTAGATGAATCATCAGTACATAATTGCTTAGGTACATCAACTTCAACACCACCAACAGCATCAACAAGTTTTACAAGACCCTTAAAGTTAATCTTTGCATAATAATCAATGTTAACATCAAAGTAATCTTGAATAGTATTAATCATACAATCATTTCCATAAGCAGCAGCATGTGTAATTTTATTTTCAGGTTTTCCACTCCAACAAGAAATAGGTACATAACTATCTCTAGGAATAGATAACATAGTAGCATTCAATGTTTTTGGATTAAAAGTTATAAGAATTAAAGTATCACCATTCGCAATCGCATTCTTTGTAAGAACTTCATCAGTAGAATCAATTCCCATTAGAAGTATTGTGAAAGGTTCAGTAACACTTTTTCCAGAAGAAGCTGTCTCAATAGAAGATGTCTCAGCTTTTTTCATAGATTTACTTTTCTTTGCAATAATTTTTGTATCAGTTTCAATGTTTTCATACTCAGGTATACTATTAAACATAGAAACGTAATTACTTGTAATAAATAAACCATCAACTGTTCCAGCATATAAATCAGTAATCATAGAATTATAATCATCATAATCAACTATTTCATTATCATCTTGTAACTTATTTTCCTTAATAATTAATTGAGGAACAATATATCCATCTGGACTCTTTTTATCATCAAGAATTCCAAGTTTCATATTTTTAATATCTTTAATACCACTAGCTTTATTATTACTCATAGTTATAAGATAAGAAGTATAAGTAACATTAGTCTTATTGACTCCATTTATCATTCCATATATATCAAGAATATAATAACTAATAAAGCCAAATATAATAGAATAAACAAGTAAAGCAAAAATCAATAATTTCTTTTTAGGTTTTTTATTTTTCTTCATTTTACCTTTTATATATTTTCTAGCCTTAAGAATAAGTCTTAAATCATTTAAAACAATTATTCCCATCACAATATATCTAATTAAAGTTTCAACACCATCATATAAATATATCCCATATATTAAAGCTCCACTAGTAACTAGAGTAGTTAATAAAAATAAAACTATAAGTATATTTGAAAAAGTACCTTTTTTTTCTTCGGACTCTTTTGCCATAATCAATCCTCCTATAAGCATATTCTATATAATTATATCTAATAATAAAGTATTTATCAAGTTAAGAAATATAATGATAAATAATAGTTATTAAATAGACATTATTTTTTACTGTAAAAATATGTCAAAAAACTCTTTTTAAATTTCAAATTATTTATTTACAATACTATCCTTGATATAATATAGTTATAAGAATATAAGGAGGTATATATATGAGAAAAAAATTATTATTTATAGTATCATTATTTACAGTAATTTTAACATGTAAAAAAGTATATGCCTTCGATGTAAATAATTATAAATATAGGGATTTATGTGGAAACTACGAAGTTGCTGGATTCCACAGCGATGGATATATAGATAAGGTAAGTTGTTTTTCTTCTTTCAATGAAGCAAAAAACTATATGAAAAATAATGGAGCAGCAGACTTGGCAGTAATGACAAAAGTAAATGGACAAACAAAAATAGTTGATGCGAATAAAGCATTACTTGATTTATCAGTTAATCCAGAAACACTTACATATTTTTATGAAAATAGTGAACTAACTAGTAGACAATATACATATATGGATACAGGTTCATTATATGGTGGAGTAGATGGAGGTTTATTAGATACAAGTTATTCTAATGCCAAAGGAGTATTCACCGCAAAAGTTAGAACAGGAAACTTTACAGGTTGGATTTCACAGGAAGCGTATGAAATAGTACCAATTACATGGTTAAAATCATATAGTAGTTATACAGTAACAAATGATTCTATAAGACATAACTATGTAACAAAAATACAAAATGATTATAAATCATCAGGAGGTTCTACTATAGGACCTAAACCAGAAATGTTATCACAAGGAACTTATTACAGTTTTGATGGACATTACTTCTATAAAAATATTGAAAGTCTAATGGTAGATTATAAGAATAATAATTATAATAATTCAGTAAATAAAAATAATCCATATTATAACTATTATATGTATTTATCAAACCATACAAAGACAGCATACTCTAGTATAAATATAGATGAATATATTAGAAACAATCTAGGATATAACAAAAATGTCTATGGACATAAAGCAGGTGAAGGAACATCACGTCTATATGGATCTGGAACATTCTTCTATTATGCACAAGAAAAATATGGAGTAAATGCAATTCTTTCATTAAGTTTAAGTAGAAATGAAACAGGAAATGGAAGAAGTAACTTATCAATAAATAAAAATAATGGATTTGGACTTAATGCAGTAGATTCAAATCCAACTCAAGCCGCTAATTGGTATTCAACATTCCAAAGTAGTATCTTAGGATACGCTTCAAAATGGATTACATATGGATATGCTCATCCAAGAGACTGGAGATATTTTGGACCACAATTTGGAGATAAATGGATAGGAATGAATGTTAAATATGCATCAGATACTTATTGGTCTGAAAAAATGGCATCAAATTACTATAATATGGATAAGGCATTAGGTTTACAAGATTATAACTATTATCAATTAGGAGTATTAAAGAATCCAGCTAATGCATACGCACAAGCTTCAACTGGTTCAAAGTTTATCTATAAGTATCCGGAAGCAGAAGATGCAGTAGTAATTGTAGGAGAGACAACAAGTAATGGAGAAAAATGGTATAAAGTAGTAAGTGACTTAAACATAGACTCAAATTACAATGAAATTTCTTCAGGAGCATATAACTGGAATGGATATGTTTATGTACAAGCAAATAATATAAGAAAAATTAATAATGGAAAAAATGGATATGTATCACCAAACAATGTAACAGAATACGCAAATAAAAATTATGAATATAATTTATATGATTCAGGAAATACATTTAATCCAAAAGTAGCAATTTCAACAAAAGATACACAATACTATTATGATTCATCACTACAACAAAGAAAAGGACAAACATTATTAAAAGATAGATATGTAATGGTATTTGCACAAGCAACATTAAATGGTAGAGCAGTATCATACTTAGTAACAAGTGATTATTTCCATGATCAAAAACATTGGGTATCTGCAGATTCAATTAAATTCACAAATACATCTTATGGAAGAGTAACAGTAGATACAAGTGATAATCAATATACATGGGTAAACTATAATACAGAAGATAAACTATATTCAAAAATAAGTGGACTATATACATACACTTATGTACCAGTATTATCAAGTCAAAGAGTAGGAAATGACACATGGTATAAAGTACCAGTATCATTATCAGATAATAACAATGTATATGGTTATACACTTGCAAGTTATAGTAACTATATAAGAGTAGATTTAGCAACACCAATAATAGAAAATACAAAACCAGTTATAGTTGCAGAAAACAAAACAATAGAAGAAAAAGACTCATTCAATCCAAAAGATAAAGTAACAGCATATGACAATGAAGATGGTGATCTAACAAATAAGATTGAAGTAGTATCAAATAAAGTAGATACAAATAATCCTGGAAATTATGAAGTAGTTTATAAAGTTCAAGATTCAATGAATGAAGTAGCTACAAAAACAATAACAGTAACAGTTAAAGAAAACTCTGCTCCAGAAATAATTGCAAATGATAAAACAATTATAGAAGGAGAAGAATTTGATGAGTTAAAAGAAGTAACTGCCAAAGATAAAGAAGATGGAGATTTAACTAGTAAAATAAAAGTAAAAGAAAATACTGTAAAAGAAACAAAAGGAACATATAAAGTAGTTTATGAAGTATCAGATTCTAAAGGAAAAACAACAACAAAAGAAATAAAAGTTGTAGTAGAGGAACAATCAATAGAGGAAAAACCTAAAGATATTAATCCAGAAAGTACAAAGATCGAAGAAGACATCAATGATTATGACATTGATGAACTACTTGAAAAACAAAAAGATGGACAATTCAACTTAGAATCACTTGAATTTAATAAGAACACTAAAAAATTCTCTATCAGTGGTTATTTAATAATAGATGGAGTAGATAATATTGATAAAGAATATGCTCTAGTATTAGTAAATAAAAATGATGAAGATAAAACATATGCAGTTAATATTGATAGTTGGACAAAAGATATTCCATATAATTTAGGAACAGTAGATGGACATAATTATGAAGACATTTGGTTTAAAGGAAACATAGATTTCACAGATATTCCAAATGGTGATTATGATTTATATATGTTAGGAGCAAATGAGAATTCATTCACAATACAATTAGTAGACAACTTCTTTGGAGTTGATATTTCAAAAAGAGGAGAAGATGCAAATCACGGATATAACTTTAAAGTAAGAAGTGATTTAAGAACTCAACAAATTGAATTAAATATTAGAGATGAGTTATATACTACAAGTGTATCTCCAACATACAGAGATATGGTTAATGAGTTTGATACAATTTTATTTAAAAATAACAAACTGTATTTAAAAGGATATTCATATAATTACGGTGGAACATATAAAGAACAATTAAATATTACAAGAAAACTTTTATTAGAAAACACATCAACATATAAACAAGAAGTATTTGAATTAGGAAGTTCTAAAGGATTATTTGATATAAAAACAAAAGATAATAAAGATAAAACATATGCATGGTATGAAAATGAAATAGACTTATCTAAATTAGAAAAAGGAGTTTATTCACTTCAAGTATATACTAAAACAATAGATGCTGAAGACTATGGAGAAATAACAGATATGTTTGAAGAATTAAATGAAAAGGCAACAATAGGAGATAAGAACTTTATAATTACATATAATAAGAATAAACAGGACAGAATAGAACTTACAATCAAATAGTAAAAAGTATATACGATAAACGTATATACTTTTTTATTTTGCTAAAATGATATTAACTGTACTACATGAATTAGTTGCACCGCCACTCCAAGATCCTGGAACAACCATACCAGCAGTTTTTCCTGAAGTTGTATCTCCTCTTACTTGAACATCTATACCAGGACATTTTCCTTCAATAAATGCTATTACAGCGTTCGCAGTTCCTTGATATCCACGTTCATTACGAACACTTTGACTAATAACATCTTTTAACTCAGATGGAATGATTGTACATGAATTACATGTCTTTTCAGGAACAACAGGTTCTGAATTAGAATTACTATTATTATTGTTGTTGTTGTTGCTGTTATTATTATTAGAACCACTATTTGAGTTCTTATTTGTACTACTAGATTTATTACTACTTGAACTAGAAGAAGACTTATCATTTGAATTTTCTCTTTTATTAACAGTACTATCTTCTTTCTTACCATTACTTAGTGTAACAGTAATAGTAGTACCACAACTAATTTCACTTCCAGAACTAATAGATTGACTTATAACTTTATCTTTAGATTTATCACTGCTTTTATAAACAAAATTATACTCTAAGTTAGCTTTCTTTAATTTTGATGTAGCTTCACTCTTAGTTAAACCTTTTAAATCAGGAACCTTACAATTCTTTCCATCACTTACCGTAACTATAATTGCCTCGTCGTTTTTTATTGCTTGACCTTTTTTAACAGAATAACTAATTACTTCACCAGATTTAACAGTATCACTAAATTCTCTTTTAATTTCATATTTTATTTCATATTTATCAGCCCATTCATAAAAGTCATCAATACTTTTGAAACCAGGCATCTTAAGTTTACCTCTAGAAACAACTACTTTAATAGTAGAACCTTGTTCTATTAATTCACCTTTTTCTTTATCACAACTGATTACAGATCCTTCTTTAACACTATCATCATATTTATCAGTAAATTCCAATTTAACTTTATTTTTAACAGCCCACTCAGTTAATTTAGTAATAGTCATATTTTTTAATTCAGGAACCTTTATCTCAGGACCTTTACTAATAGTTATAACTATTTCTTTATCATCAACATTAACTGTTTCACCAGCTTTAATACTTTGTTTAACACCATATCCTTTTTTTATCTTATTAGAAAAATCATCTTCAAATTTATAATTCAAGTGATGTTGTTTCATATAAAATTCAATTTCAAATTTACTTTTATTAGTAAAATCAATTAATTTAACTTCATTAGAATTACCTTCATCACCATAAGAAAAGGTTAGTTTAATTTCATCATCACGTTTTAAATTACCACTTTTATCTTGTTCTATTACTGTATCTTTCTTTTTATCAGATTCAATAAATTCAACATTAACCTTACTTAAATAATTACTATTAACATAATTAATAACTCTCTCATCATCCCAAGTTATCATACTAGGAACAATTATTTCTTTAGAAGGATTAGGACCTTCACTTACAGAAACAGTTATTTCTTCAACATTCTTAATACTATTTCCTGGTTTAATATCTTGACTAATTATAGAATACTCAGGAACCATATCACTATATTCATAATCTTGTATTACACTTATTTTATTACTATTTGCCCATTTAACAACATCTGTTAAACTTTTTCCTCTAAAATCTTCAACAGACTTAGTAGAAATATTAAATATATTTAATGAAGCATTTGTATTATGAACAAAGAATATAAATAATAATAATGAACTTATTAGAATAGTAAATTTACTCTTTCTCTTGATAGTTAAACATATAAGAGAATATATAATAGAGAAGAGTGATAATATTGCACAATTAATAAGAGAATTAATTGATGCATTTTCATCAGTAATATTTACAAAGAAATATCCAATCGCACTAATTATTGTTAATATAATAATAAAATTAGTAAAAGGATGTGAATAATTCTTAGCCTTTTTTATAGTTTTCTCTTCAAAGAAAGGTTCTTCAACTTTCTCTATAATTATCTCTTCATTAATATTCTCGTCTATACTATCATCTTGAGTTAATTCATCTTTAACTTCTTCATTTATTTTTTCTTCTTCATTTATTTTTTCTTCTTCATTTGTGGTTTTCTTCTTTTTCTTTTTCGCCATATAAAAACCTCCAATCTTATATATATTTTACTAAAAATATAATAGAAAGTCTATTTAATCAAATAAGATTTACATATCACTTGACAAGTGTAAAAAATACACATATAATGTAATTGAAAGGTAATTGTATGAGAGTTGGATATAAATTATATGAAAATCAAGGAATACATGTAATAACATCATTATTCACTGTAGAACAAGGTGTAGTTAAAGTATTACTAATAAAAAGAAAAAACGAACCATTTTATGGAGATTGGGTCTTAACAGGAGGAGCACTTTATAATAATGAAACATTAGAAGAAGGAGCTCTAAGAGAATTAAAAGAAAAAACAGGAATAGAAAATGTCCCAATAAAACAATTCAAAGCATTTGGTAGTATTAACAGATCTCCAGTTATGAGAATGGTCGCGATAGGATATATTGGAATAATAGATTCAAAAAGAGTAAATATTTTAAGAAAAACAAGAAATACATCAGATGCAGATTGGTTCCCAATAGATAAAATTCCACATTTAGGATATGACCATAATGAAATATTAAGTGAAGCAATAGAAGAGTTGAAAAAAGATATTATCAATTCAAATATATTAAAGAGTTTATTTCCAGACGGAATAACAATCCCAGAATTACAAAAGACATATGAAGCTATTTTAAATAAAAAATTTGATAGAAGGAATTTTAGAAAGAAAATCTTATCATTAAATTTATTAGAAGATACAAATAAACTAGGTAAATTTGAAGGAAATAAACCCGCAAAAATATACAAATTTAAAGATAATATTGATGAAATAGACATTATATAATGTCTTTTCAAAATAAATATTATGCGTATAAATTACGCAAAGAAGGAGGGCATATGTTATATCTAATAAGACACGCAGAAGATGATGAAAGATATGTAGGATCTTGGAGTAATGCATCAATTCTTGATAAAGAAAAAGAAAGAGTAAAACAACAAGGAATATATATAAAGAACAATTTAAATATAAAAAATATATATTCTAGTGATATCAGAAGAGCAGTAGAAACTGCAGAAATTATTGGAAGTGTTTTAAATATTCCAATTAAATTAGATAAAAATCTAAGAGAACAAAATAAAGGAACACTAACAGGTAAATTAAAAGAAACATTAAATGAAGAAGAAAATAATTTACTATTAAACCAACAAATAGATACATTATTTCCAGAAGGAGAAACTCTAGAAGATTTATATAATAGGATAATCTCTTATTTAGAAGAAATGAAAAAATATGAAGATAATTCCCTAGTAGTAACTCATAGAGGAGTAATAAATACAATCTACTATTACTTAAATAATATTCCACTAGATATGAATAAAAAGAAATTTAATGTTGATCATTTATCAATTCATGAATTAGATATTGAAAAAAAATTAATAAGGAGAATAAAATAATGATAAGAAAAATTGTCTTAACAGGTGGACCTGGAAGTGGAAAAACAACTGTAATAGAAAGTATCAAAAAAAACTTTGGAGGAAAATATAAGGTTATAGTTGCTGATGAAACTGCATCTCATTTGATGGGTATGGGGCTTCGACCATTTGGAGATAACCCAATACCTTTACTTGATTTTCAAGAACTTGTATTAAAGGGTCAACTATCAAAAGAAGAAGTAATTGATATTGCTCTAAATTATATTCCAGATAACAATATTATTGTTATATATGATAGAGGATTAATTGATAATATGGCATATATCAGTGAAGATGAATTTAATTTGATATTAAATAGATTAGAAAAAAAATATACAGTAAATGATTTTTTAGAAAGATATGATCTAATCATAAATCTAGTTTCAAGAGAAGACTTTTATACAACAGAAAATAATCCTGAAAGAACAGAAAAAATAGGAGAAGCTTTATCATTAGGAAAAAAGACACTAGAATCTTGGATGGGTCATAAAAATATTAAGATAGTATCTCCTAAAGATGATATAAATGATAAGATAAAAGAAGTATTAAATTATATAAATGAAGTATTAGATGAAGAGCAAGTTAAAAGTCAAAAAAAATATTTCGTTAATTTAGATAATACAAATATGGAATACCTAAATTCTATATCAAAAGTTGCTAATATAGAACAAACATACTTAGATAGTCCTGATAATATTGAAAAAAGATTAAGAATAATAACAATGAATAATGTATCAACATATAATTATACAATTCATAAGATAAATGATAACGGAATAAAAGTAAAAATATCAGATAAATCAATATCAAAAGAAACATATGAAGAATTATTAGAATTTAAAGATAAAAATAAAAAAACTATCATAAAAGATAGATATTATTTTCCATATAAAGATAAATATTTTACTCTAGATATAATAGACGATTATGGTATATTAGAAGTAAATATAACTGATAATAATAAAATAGAAACACCTCCATTTATAGATATCATAGAAGATGTATCAGAAAATGAAGATTTCTTAAATATAAATATTGCTCATAAAAACTCTAAACAATTTACAAAAAAATAATATATCATGATATAATATCTTTATTAGAGGATGATTATATGGATAAATTTATTAAAAATAATATTAATAAAATAGTTGCAGTGTTTTTAATACTGCAACCATTTCTTGATGTAATAACAGGAATATGTATTCATACATTAAAAATTAATTTTACTATAGGAATAATAGTAAGAGTTTTATTCTTATTATTTATATCTTTTATAGTATTATTTATATTTAAGAAAAAAAAGATTATAATTCCATACTTAATAATTGGATTATATTTTATTTTCTATATTATAGGAACTATATTATATAAAGATTCAAATTATATATTTGAAATACAAAACTTAGTAAAAGTATTTTATTTCCCATTATTATTCGTATCTCTATATTCAATAAAAGACTATATAAGAATCAGTAATATGACATTGTTTACTGTAATATTTATGTATTTAATATTGTTATTTGTACCAACACTATTAGGAGTAGGATATAAATCATATGAAATAACTAAAGCAGGTACATTAGGATTCTTTAATTCAGCTAATGAAATAAGTGGAATAATATCTATGTTAACTCCAATAATGTTTATTATTTTCTATGAGTCAAAGAAAATAATCCCAATAACACTTTTAATATTAATGTATTTAATGGTTATCTTAATGATAGGAACAAAAACACCATTATTATCATTATTAATAACAATAGGAATATCTATTCTATATTTATGGAGATATTTAATTAAAACAAAACAAATAAAGTATATTGTTATATCGGTATTATTAATATTATTCTTATCATTTGGATTAGTACTAGTATTTCCAAAAACAAACTTTTATAAAAATATAAGAACTCATCTAGATTATTTAAAATTAGATAATATTACGGATGTATTTAAAGATGAAAAGTTAGTTGATCATTTTATCTTTAGTTCAAGAATAAAATTCTTAAAAAACAAATCAAAAATATATAATAATTCAAATACATATCAAAAACTATTTGGAATAGGATATATAAATAATAATAAAGAAACTAAAATGATTGAGATGGATTATTTTGATATTTTCTTTAGTCATGGAATAATTGGATTTTTAATATTCTTATCAATATTTATTTATATGATAAGTCTAATATTTACAAATAAGAATAAATATAGTTATCAAAGTCTAATGAAATATACAAGTTTATTCTTTATAATACTTTTAGCTTTTTTAACAGGTCATATCTTAATAGCGCCATCAGTAAGTCTACTTTCAATAATAATAATTATGTCTATATCAAAAAGAGATAAAAAAGATTTGTTGTTTGCAGATAAAAGTATGATAACTGGAGGAATAGAAAAAGCTCAATTAAACCTTCTAAATAATATAGATTATAAAAAATATAATGTAACAGTTATTTTAGAAGAAAAAACAGGAGAACTACTTGATAAGATAAATAATAATGTAAAAGTTATAGAACTAAAAGTAAGTGACAATAATAATGTGATAATAAGAAAAATAATTAATACATATAGAAAACTAATATTTAAGATATTTAATTATCATAATTATGACTTTAGTTGCTGCTACACAACATATAGTTATAGTTCAAATAAAATTGCTAAAATCGCATCGCAAAACAATTCATTTTATGTTCATAGTGATTATAGTAATGTATATAAAGATGAAAAAGATTTTAGAAATTTCTTTGATAGTAGAAAAGTAGATGAATATAAGAATATAATATTTGTATCAAATGAATCAAAAGAATCATTTATAAAATATTATCCAGAATTAAAAGAAAAAACATTAGTATTAAATAATTTTATCGATATAGAAGAAATAAAAGAAAAATCTAAAGAGAAAATAGAAAAGTCTAAAAATAATAAAACATTATTTGTATTTGTTGGAAGACTTGATGATACATCAAAAAAATTAAAAAGAGCTATTAAACTTGTTGAAAAACTAGATATAGAACTTTGGATTATAGGTGATGGTCCTGATAGGGGAAGATATGAAGAATATGCAAAAGAATTAAAAGTATCAGATAGAATTACTTTCTTTGGAAAAAAATCAAATCCATATCCATATATAAAAGAAGCAGACTACATAATACTAACATCTGATTATGAAGGATTCCCTGTCATATATCAAGAAGCAATGGTTTTAAGAAAAAATATTATTACTACTATCAATACAAGTGATGATCAAATAAACATGAAAGATTATGCCTATATTATATCCAAAGATGAAAAAATGATTAATGAAGTAAAAGATATAATAAGTAAAAACAACAAGACAAAAGAAATAAATTTTGAAGAAATACAAAATAAAAGAAGAAAACAATTTGAAAAATTATTTAATGAATAGAGGTGATAAAATGCCTAAATACAGTATAATTATTCCAGTATACAATGTTGAAAAATATATAAAAAAGTGTTTGGATTCAGTTTTTAATCAAACATATAAAGACTATGAAGTTATTGTAGTTAATGATGGTACAAAAGATAATAGCATGGATATTGTAAAAGATTATGATGTTATAGTTGTTAATCAAAAAAATCAAGGATTAAGTGCCGCTAGAAACAATGGATTAAAAAAAGCAAAAGGAGAGTATATTCTATTCTTAGATAGTGATGATTATATTGAAAAAGACTTATTAAAAGAATTAGATAAATCAATAAGTAATAAACCGGATATCGTAAGATTCCAAATTCAAGAAGTATATGAAGATAAAATAAACAAGTATGAAGAAGAACCATTCTCAAATAAAGATGGAGTAGAAGCATTTTCAATTATCAGTAAATATCATTTTGTAGAAAATGCTTGGACTTATCTTTATAGAAAAAAATATCTTCAAGATAATAATTTTACTTTCAAAGAAGCAACAATTCATGAAGACTTTGGATTAATCCCACTAGTAATAATGAAAGCAAAAATAGTAAATTCCATATCTTATATTGGATATAATTATGTTCAAAGAGATGGTAGTATAATGAGTCAAAAGAACTATGAAAAAACAAAGAAAAAAGTAAATGACTTTTATAATCATTATCTATTCTTAATAGAAGAAATAGATAAAACAAATCTAGATTCAAAAGTATTTAAAAGTTTTATTTCAAATAGTCTAATATTAAAAATATGTGAACTAGAAGGAAATGACTACAAAGAATATAAAAGACTACTAAAAGAGAAAAAAGTATATGATAATATCCTATCAGATACATTATCTAGAAAAATAAAAAAAATACTATTTAAAATAAGTCCTAAACTAACAAGTAAAATAATAAAATAAAAACTAATAAGTAGGTGGAAATATGAAGAAATTAATAAGAATTATTTATTTACTAATGATCGCCTATATATTATTAGTTCTTTTTATTTCTTATGATAAAACATATCTAAATTTTAGAGAATTTCCAATAATTCCAAATATAATATCTGGATTAATTGCGGGATTAATAATATACTTATTATTAAAACTAAATACAAAAATAGATGATAAAAAATATAAAAAGATTTTAATAATACTTAGTATAGTAGTATTTATATTACAAATAATTATTTTAAAATATACATACTTTTATACAGATTGGGATGTAAAAGCAATAAGAGATGCAGTATTAAATAATAATATTAAAGGTAACTATTATTTAACAAAATACCCTAATACATTATTGTATTTATCATTTATAAAATTCTATTATAGTATTCCATTAATAGGAAAATACTACTTTCCATTATTAGTATTTAATGCTTTACTTGTAAATATATCAGGAATTATCGCATCACTAATTATAAAAAAATACACAAACAATCTATATGCAATAATTGGATATATAATTATGACAGTTTTAGTCATACTAAGTCCATGGATAAATATACCATATTCAGATACATTAGTAATATTAATACCTATAACAATAATATATCTATATACAAAAGATAATAAGACAACAAAAGATTATTTACTTATAGGCTTTTTATCAATATTAGGTTACTACATAAAACCAACTGCACTAATAGTATTAATAGGAATAATAATATTAAGTATAATAAATTTATTAACAAAGAAAAATAAAATAAATTTAAAAATAATTTCAACAGTATTAATAGGAATGATATTTTCATTTCTACTGTGTAAGACAGCAATTAAATTAACAGGATTTACTCCTTCAAAAACAACAGAACCATTCACAATGATTCATTACTTAAAAATGGGACAAAACAATGAATCATATGGTCAATATAACAAAGATGATGTAGAAGAATCAGATACACAAGGAAAAAGAAATGATATAGAAAAAACAATAAATAGAATTAAAGAAAGAAAAATACTTGGACAATTCAAATTCATAAAAATAAAAACACTTCTAAATTATAACGATGGAACTTTTGCATGGGGAAGAGAAGGAAATGTCTTTTACTATAAAATACTTGCGAAAGATAGTAAGATATCAAGTTTATTTAAAAATTATTTTTATAAAGATTATAAATATAATTATATATTTAAAATAATTACCCAATTATTATGGATATTAGTATTAATGTTAACACTATTTGCAGGAATAAAAGATAAAAAAGATAAAAATTCAATATTGTATTTATCAATTATTGGTATTACACTATTCCTAACGATATTTGAATGTCGTGCTAGATACTTATATTGTTATAGTCCAATATTTATTACACTATCTATGATAGGTTTAAATAATCTAAAACAGTTAAAGAAAGGAAGATTAAAATGATTAATTCATATGACTTTGATGGAACAATCTATGATGGAGATTCATCTGTAGATTTTTATATTTATTCTATAAGAAAGAATAAAAAAGTATTACTACAAGTTCCAATACAATTGTGGGGAACAATTCTTTATCTTTTAAGAATAATAGATAAAACAAGATTTAAAGAATATATCTTTTCATATCTAAAAAGAATAGATAATGTAGATAAAAATATAGAAGAGTTTTGGAAAGAAAAATATAAAAAGATAAAAAAATGGTATTTTAAACAAAAAAAGAAAACAGATGTAATTATTTCTGCATCTCCAGAATTCTTACTTAAACCATTAGAAAAAAAATTAAATGTTAGTATAATTGCAACAAAAGTTGATAAAAAAACAGGAGCATTTTTATCAAAGAATTGTCATGATTATGAGAAAATAAATAGATATGAAGAAAAATATAAAAAGAAGATAAAAGCATTTTATTCAGATTCAATAAGAGCAGATAGAGCAATGCTTGAATATGCAGAAGAAGCATATCTAGTTACTAAAGATAAAGTAGAAAAAATCGATATAAAAAACATGTGAAAGGAATAATTATGAGTACTAAATTAAACAACAAAAAAATAGAAAAGTATCTTTTTATAGTATCTATGATAATTACATCTTTACTAGGATTGATACTAACATATAATTTTGAATTTAATAATAATTTAAATTTATTGTTTGATTCAGATACTGCAAGAGTAATAGGGGATGCATCATCATATTTTTATAAACATTATAGATCAATCGTTCATCCACTATATATATTAATAATTCAACCACTATGTTTTATTTTAAATGGTATTACAATGAATAGAATGATATCATTAGTATTTATATCATCTTTTTCAACCTCAATTACAGTCTTATATATTTATAAAATACTAAATATAATAAAAAATAATCCAAAACAAAATTTAATTATTTCATTAATATATTTATTTTCTTTTGGAAATATAATTTTTACATCAGGAATAGAAGTATATAATATCGCAGTAATGTTTATTGTGCTACTTTGGTATTATTACATAATAAAAAGAAATAAAACATTTGATAAAAATTCATATATAATTTTAATTTTATTAGGTATTTCAACCGCAGCCATAACAATAACAAATTTTATAATATTCTTTATAATACTAGGATTATTATTTATTACTAAAAAAATAGATATCAAAAAAACAATAATAATATCAATAGTAACAGTCCTAGGATTATTATCTCTAAATATAATTCAACATTTTATATGGAGATCAGCTCCATTATTTTGGCAAAAAGAAATAAAAAGTGAAACAGACTATGTATCATATAAATCAATAGGAATAAAGAATTTAAATAACGTAGTTAAAAACAATTATTATAATAGTTTAATATCAAACAATGTAGAAGTAAAAGTAAGTAAAAAATTCTTCTATATGGGAGATAACTATGTACTTACATTTAATAATACAAATTATTTAAGTATTTTTATTATTTCAATACTATACATATTCACAATAATACTAATAATAAGAAATATAAAAAAAGATTTATTTTTAAATTTAGGTTTACTCGCAACATTACTATTTAATACAGTATTACACATATTATATGGAAATAATTCTACATATCTATATTCTCTTCATTTTATATATTTAATTATTCTATTATTAGGAATAAACCTATCATATGAAAAAAATATAAAACTAAAGAAAATAATAAACATATTTTTAGTTATATTTTTATTATTTGAAATATGTATAAATACATATTATTTTCAAAAGATTATTAAAATGATTAATGAAATAGTTAAATCAAATGTATTAGTTCAAAAATTTGGTTTATTAAAGACAATAGGAATAGAACTTATATTTGTTTTATTAGTAACTATCGCAGTAATATCAATATATAAAATAATAAGAAAAATAAATAAAAAGAATTCTAAAGAAAAAATTATATTATTAATAATATCAATAATAGGATTAATTATTGGAATAGAATCAATGTTTAGTTTAATTCATAATTATCAAATAAAAGATAATTATAAAAGTGAAACTATAAATGTAGATAATTATATAGATGTAAAAGATAAAACTAATTATCTAGAGAATGATTTTAAAAAGTATTATAAAAAAGAATTAGAATCATTAAAAATATACAAAAATGAATATATTAAATTTGTAAAAGAATATGCTCCAGATACAAACAATACATTAAATGAATCAGTTTGTTTTTACATGGGATTCGCATCAAGAAGAAAATTAATTTATAAACCAGGATTAGTAGTTGATATTGGGACTGGAGAAGTATTATATGAATTTGAAGAAGAAGAAGCAATGATTATTCCAAATATTTATACAGTTATTATTAAAACAAAAGATAATAAATATATAAAAATATTTGAAGATAATGATGGAATTCATTACTCTGTAAATGGTAAAAATAAAATTATAGAAGGCACAGATATAAAGTTAAATTTATATGATTTTTCAAATCAAGAATATAGTAATATGAAAAAAGTATTATATGGTGAAATATTATTTAATATAAAAGATAGTAAAATATATCCTAATATAGTAGCTTATAAAACACCATGGTATAGAGATGCTGCCATTACAAGTATGGTATTAAGACAAACTAATAATACAGATTTAATCAAAGAGTGGATAAATAATATAAATGACATCTATGATGGTAATAATGGAGAAAATGAACCTGATAATTTAGGAGAAGTTTTATATTTATTATCTCTACAAGAAGAAAAAAATAATGAATTAATAGATAGAATAGAAGAAGAAGCAAAAAGACTTGCTGATGAGAATCCTAATGGATATTACATCTATGGAAAAACAGATTTTTCAGATCAACATTTATATCAAAATTTATGGTATAAGTTAGGAATAGAATCAGTTGGTAGAAATTATGATTTTGATATAGATTCTATTCCAGAAGATGAATATTCAAAAGGAGCATGGTGGAGTTCATATCAAACAAAGAATTATTATAATGATAACTCTAATCCAGAATATCCATATCTATCATATGCAATTAGACATAAACAAAAACAAGGTAAAATAACAATTAGTAAAGAATTGTATCCACTATCTTGGGAAACCAATGGAAAATATGCAGACTATGAATTATACACAGGTTTTGATAGATCAATGAGGGATATGGCAACATCTCCATTACATACATGGTCAGCTTCAGAATTATTATTATTCATTATGGATGAGACAAATAATTTAGATTACGATAAATTAAAATAAAAGAATATAATTGTAAATTATAAAAATAAAATAAGTCTAAAACTAAACAAATAGCGTAAATCAAATAATTAAATATGTGATTGATAATATAGTCACAGGTTTTGTAATGCAACCATATGTTGCGAAAAAAAATCATATAGATTATAATTATATTAACAAGAGAGGTAAACTTATGAGTAAAAGTAATGAATTAATATCAATAATAGTTCCATGTTATAACGAAGAAGAGTCAATACCTATTTTTTATAAAGAAATAGATAAAATATCAAAAGAAATGGATGAAGTTGATTTTGAGTTTATCTTTATAAATGATGGATCAAAGGACAAAACAATAGATATATTAAGAGAATATTCTAAAAAAGATAAAAGAGTTAGATATATATCTTTTTCAAGAAACTTTGGAAAAGAAGCAGGTATGTATGCTGGATTAAGTAATTCATTAGGAGATTATGTCGCAATAATGGATGTAGATCTACAGGATCCACCTGAGATGATTAAGAAAATGTATAAAATCATTAAAGAAGAAAAATATGATTGTGTCGCATTATATACAAAAACTCATGAAGGGTATAGTTTTATTAGAAAAGGACTAACAAATTTATGGTATAAACTAATAGATAAAATATCAGATTCACATCAAGTACCAGGAGCAAGAGATTTTAGACTTATGACAAGACAAATGGTAGATGCGATTGTTTCTATGAAAGAATATAATAGATATACAAAAGGAATGTTTGGCTTTGTAGGATTTGAAACTAAATGGATAGAATATAATGCACCAGATAGAGCAGCTGGCGAATCTAAATTCAGTCTTTTAAAATTAATTAAATATGCATTTGAAGGAATAGTTGCTTTTTCAACATCACCATTAATTACCGCAGCATATATTGGATTGTTGTTCTGTTTAATAGCGTTTATTGCCATAATAGTGATAATTACAAAAACACTAATTTGGGGAGATCCAGTAGGTGGATGGCCATCACTTGCTTGTTTAATTGTATTTATTGGAGGACTTCAATTATTCTTCTTTGGAATAATGGGAGTATACTTATCAAAAATATATCTTGAAGTAAAGAAAAGACCAATATATATCACAAAGGAGACAGAAAAAGGAGATAAATAATGAAAAAGGATATAAGTATTATAGTTCCAATTTATAATTCAGAAAAATATCTCAAAAAATGTATTGATTCAATTATTAATCAAACAAAAAAAGAATTAGAAATAATTCTAATAAATGATGGATCAACTGACAATAGTGAAAAAATAATAAAAGAATATAAAGATAAAAGAATAAAGTATATTAAAAATATAAATCAAGGAATAGGAACAACAAGAAATCAAGGAATAAAAGAAGCAACAGGTAAATATTTAATGTTTATAGATAGCGATGATTATATAGAAAATAATGCATGTGAATTATTATATAATAAGGCAGAAAAAGATAATCTTGATATGGTAGTATGTGACTTTTATAGAGAAAAAGAAGATGGAGAGAAAAAAGAAGAAAAAATTATAAACTTTAAAAACACAACAATAAAAGAAACACCAGAACTATTATATAAAGTTAATATGAGCCCATGGAATAAACTGTATAAAACAAAAATGATAAAAGATAATGAAATATTTTTTGAAGAAGATTTAAAATATGAAGATACACCATTTGTATTTATTTCAATGGACAAAGCAAAAAAAATCGGAAAAGTAAATAAGTGCCTTAATCATTATATAATTCACAATAATAGTGAAACAACAGTAAGAGATGAAAGATGTTTTGATATATTTGAAATAATAAGAATAGTAAGAGATTACTTTGAAGAAAAAGATTATGCAAAAGAAAGTCTAAATAGATGGATAGTATGGATAGTAACAAATTTCACAATCCAACAAAGAAATCAAGAAAATAAAAAAATTGCTATGAAATTTATTGATCATGCGCATGATTATTTAAGTGTTGTAGTCCCAGATTACAAAAATAATAAATATTATGAAGGAAGAGGAACAAGAAGAATAATTGAAAAAAGCAGATTATTAACAAAAATATATGTAAGATTATATAAAATAGGAAATAGAGGCTAGATTATGAAAAAAAATTCAATTCTTTATATCGTTGTACCATGTTATAACGAAGAAGCTGTATTATACGAAACAACAAAAAGATTAAAAGAAAAACTAGAATATTTAATTGAAAAAGAAATTATTTCTAAGAAAAGTAAAGTAATGTACGTAAATGATGGATCAAAAGATAATACTTGGAATATGATAAAAGAAATATCAGAAAAAGAAAACCTATTTACAGGAATAACACTTTCAAGAAATAGAGGTCATCAAAATGCACTTGTTGCAGGACTTTTAACTGCAAAAGATTATGCAGATGTAGTTATATCTATGGATGCAGACTTACAAGACGATATAAATGCAATAGATGAAATGCTAGGAAAGTATTATGATGGTTGTGATATTGTTTATGGTGTAAGAAGTTCAAGAAAAAAAGATTCATTCTTTAAAAAAACAACTGCAGAAGGTTTTTATAAATTTATGAAACATATGGGAGTAGATGTAGTATATAACCATGCAGACTATAGATTAACAAGTAAAAAGGTACTTGAAAATTTTAAAGACTATAAAGAAGTAAATTTATTCTTAAGAGGAATATTTCCACTTATTGGATATAAAAATGATATAGTTTATTATGAAAGAAATGAAAGATTTGCTGGTGAATCAAAATATCCTCTAAAGAAAATGCTAAACTTTGCTTGGGATGGAATCACATCATTTAGTGTAAAACCATTAAGAATGATCTGTTCAATAGGATTTATTATTCTATTTATAAGTATAGCTATTATGATATATTCACTAATAAGAAAACTAACAGGAAATACAGTAGATGGATGGACATTCTTATCTATATCTATTTGGTTTATCGGTGGTATTCAAATGATAAGCTTAGGCATTATAGGAGAATATATTGGAAAAGTATATACAGAAGTAAAAGCAAGACCAAGATATATAATTGAAGAAAATTTATTAGAACAATAAAAAAATGTAGATATCTACATTTTTTATTTTTTTCTTCTTCTATTTGGAATTAATTTATTAATTAAAATCCATCTCTTACTTCTTATGACACTATCAAGTTTCTTTTCAAATTCATAACGTTTTTTTCTTTCTTTTTCAAGTTTTCTCTCAAATGCATCTTTCTCATCTTTATTAGCTAAAATGATTAATGATTTTCTTAAAGTTAATAAATTATCCTCATCCATATTATAATTCTTTCCAATCATTATAATACATGCTCTCATAAGTTTATCATTTGAAAAACTAATACTATTCTTTTGTTTATACATATCAACCAATACTTCTTTAGTATGTGAAATTTTATACTTACAAGCGATTCTTAAAACTAAATCATAGTCTTGTAATCTAGGAAGATTCTCATCAAACAATATATCTTCAAAAACACTTTTTTTAGCAAGAATAGTTTGAGTACTAATAACATTACCAATACATAATTCATCCAAAATGTTCTTCTTAGATAATCTTTTTTCTTGCTTCTTTGTAGGAAATTCACAAGTTTTTCCATCACCAGTATGTTCCTCTAGTTGACAAAAATCTAAGTCAGACTTATTTTTAATTAAATTATTCAATTGTTTTTCAATCTTATTTTCTCTAAAAGTATCATCTGAATCATTAAAAATAATATATTTACCAGTAGATTTCTTAATACCCGTATTACGAGCGCAACAAGCACCGCTATTTGTTTTTAATTTGATATATTTTAATCTATCATCTTTAATACTATCAATAACTTTTTTAGTATTATCAGTTGAGCAATCATCTACAACAATGACCTCAATATTTTTATATGTTTGATTCAAACAACTCATTATAGCCTTTTTTATAGTCTTTTCCCTGTTATAAGTTGGAATAATAACCGAAACCTTATCTTTCATTTCCCTTCACCATAATTAAAGTATAACACGAAGTAAATACAAATATCAATTAATAGCATGTAGTTTGATAAAAAAACAATAATTTGTTATAATACATCTATAAAAATGGAAGGCAGAAGAGGTATTATATGAAAAAAAGACTTGATTATATGGACATAGTTCGTGGTATATGTATTATCTATATGATTGCTGGACATGTTGGTTTTGGAAATAAATTTTTTGACCATTATATTCATGCATTTCATATGCCTCTATTTTTCATTGTTTCAGGATTTTTTTATAAAAGAAAAAATGAATCATTATTATTGTTTATAAAAAAAATATCAAAAAAAGTTCTTGTACCATATTTAATTTGGTCATTTGTCGCACTTATAATTGATAATTATACATTACTAGGAAGACATACAGGGTTTTTACATGGATTAAAAATAATATTTACAACAAATAATAATGAAATACCAATTGCAGGAGCTTTATGGTTTTTAACAGCATTTCTAATATGTAATATCATATTCAAAATACTAGATATGACTATAAAAAATGAAAAAGCCTTCATAATTACAAGCTTTATCATAATGATATGTGGAGTATATTTAGAAAGAATTTTAAAAATTAATTTATGGTTATCAACAAATGCAGCATTAGTTGGTGTTGGATTAATGAGCATAGGATTTATTATTAAGAAAAAAGATTTGATTAATAAAATGATGATAAAAAATAATTTGTTCTTTATTATAATAATTATTATTAATACATTTTTAATAATAAAAACAGGTTATGTAAATATGAGATTAAATATATATCCTAATATATTACTATTTATAATAAATATCATTTTATCATTTGTTGTATATATTAATATAGGAACAAGAATGGAATCAATCAAAAAAATAACTAAGTTAAATGAATACATAAAATTGTTGGGAAAAGAATCAATTATACCATTATGTGTAAATCAATTTATAATATTGTTATATATTACATTAATTTACAATAATTTGGCACAATATCTTCCACTTTTATGTATGATAATTATTAGATTCTTAATCTTATTTATAACAATTATTAGTATTATTTTATTAGTAAAAGTAGTTGATAAAACAAAATTAAAAATATTATTTGGAAAATAGGAGGTCACATGAAAAAGAATATATTACTGCTGATTGTATTATTAATATTTTTTATGCCCATAAGAATATATGCATTAGAAGGATCATGGAGTGGTGATGGTACTCAATATGTTTATGAAGATAATTCTATTGCTAAGGGAATAGTCGAAATAGATGGAAAAAAATATTTGTTTGGAATAAATTCTGGAAAGTTGTATAAATCTAGTTTAGCAACTATAACAGAAGGGGAGTATGCTGGAACATACTACACTAATTCAGAAGGAATTATTCAAACGGGAAAACAAACAATAAAAAATGATGCATACTATTTTGATGAGTCAGGTAAAATGCAAAAGGGTATAGTTGAAATAGATGGTAATAGATATCTATATGGAATAAACTCCGGGAAACTATATAAATCAAGTCTAGCAACAGTAACAGAAGGAGAGTATGCTGGAACATATTATACTAATTCAGAAGGAATAGTCCAAACAGGCAAACAAACAATAGGAAAGGATACCTATCATTTTGATGCCTTAGGAAGAATGCAAAAAGGAATAGTAAATATAAATGAAATTAAATATCTATATGGAATAAATTCTGGAAAACTATACACATCAGGCTTTGCTACAGTAACAGAGGGAGAATATGCTGGGACATACTACACTAACTCAGAAGGAATTATTCAAACAGGCAAACAAATAATAAAAAAAGACTCATACTATTTTGATGCCTTAGGAAGAATGCAAAAAGGAATAATTGAATTAGATGGAAAAAGATACCTATATGGAATAAACTCTGGAAAACTATACACATCAGGCTTTGCTACAGTAACAGAGGGAGAATATGCTGGGACATACTACACTAACTCAGAAGGAATTATTCAAACAGGCAAACAAATAATAAAAAAAGACTCATACTATTTTGATGCCTTAGGAAGAATGCAAAAAGGAATAATTGAACTAGAAGGAAAAAGATACTTGTATGGAATAAATTCTGGAAAATTATATACCTCAGGTTTTGCAACAGTAACAGAAGGAGAATATGTTGGAACATATTACACTAATTCAGAAGGAATTATTCAAACAGGAAAACAAATAATAAAAAAAGATTCCTATTATTTTGATGCCTTAGGAAGAATGCAAAAAGGAATAGTCGAACTAGAAGGAAAAAGATATCTATATGGAATAAATTCTGGAAAACTATATACATCTGGAATAGCAACAGTAACAAGTGGAACAGACAAAGGAACCTATTATACAAATTCAGAAGGTGTTATCCAAGTTGGTTGGCAAACAATTAAAGATGATAAATATTATTTTGATAATCTAGGAAGAATGCAAAAAGGAATAGTAGAAATTGATGAAAATAAATATATGTTTGGTTATAATACTGGTAAATTATTCAAAGGATGGGCAATAACACCAGACAAAAAAGTTTACTATACTAACTCAGAGGGTATCCTTCAAAAAGGAAAACTATATATTGATAATAATTGGTATGATTTTGATGATAATTATGTTTTAAAAACAGGTTGGCAAACAATTAATGGAAAAACATATTATTTCTATGCCGATGGAACAAGAGCAAAATACTTTGTAAAAATAGCAGGTGTTAGATATGAATTTTCAACAACAGGAGAGTTACAACATAGCAATATCAAAATAATTGCTGATCTATCATATCATAATAATGTATATGATTGGGACGCTTTATGGTCATCAGGTGAAATTGATGGAGTTATTTTAAGAATAGGATATAGCTTAGGTATGGATAAAAAATTCACTGAATTTTTAGGTGAAACTAGAAGATTAGGAATACCATATAGTGTATATCACTTCTCAATAGCAGAGAACTCTTATGAAGCACAAAATGAAGCAAACAGTTTAGTAAATTGGTATAAAAATAATTCTTTATCTCCAACATATGGAGTATTCTATGATATTGAAAGTTGGTATAATCCAGAAGATGGACATACATCAGATGGTATAACAATAGCTGATTATGACAGTATCATAAGTACATATAAAGCAGAACTAAATAGAAATGGAATTTATATGAGTTTATATACTGGTAAAAATTATGCAGAAACAAGATTAAGTGATTATGGTAGAGATCAAATTAGTTGGATAGCGCATTATGCTACTGATTGTGGATATGAAGGTGGATATAGAGGATGGCAATATACAAGTAAAGGTCATTTACCTGGCGTTAGTGGTAATGTTGACTTAAGTGTATTTTATCGATAAAATCAAAACACGTCATTTAAATGATGTGTTTTAATTTATTTACAAAGATTAAAAAAATATATATAATTATTACATAAGTATTAATAATACCAATATTGATATGGAGAGATTTTAATGGATAAAATGTTAAATGCATTTTCAAAAAGAATAAAAGAAAAAAATCCAATAATAACTGTAATTGTAAATGATAATAAAAAATTAGATGATATTGCTAATACCCTATATTCAATAAATCAACAAACATACGAAAAAATAAGTATTATTGTAATAGGAAAGAAACATGAAAAAGAATTAGAAAAAATCTCAGCAACTGACAAAAGAATAAAGTTTATTGAAAGTGAATCTATAGAACAAGTATTAAAAAGCAATTCATCAGACTATTATACAATAATAAATTCTGGAGAAAGAATAATAAATACATATCTAGAAACAAATATTGTATCACTTGAACTTAATGAAGATTACAGTGTTTCATATACAGATACAGAAGATAATAATTCAAATAGTTGGATTTATTATTTTGATAGCGATATTTTATATGATTTCACAATACCAGTACCAAACATTATCTTTAGAAAAGAAGTAATAAAAGATATAAGTGATGATAATAGAACATGGAATTTATTTGTAAATCTATTAAAGAAATATAAAAGTATCCATCAAAATTATTTTGGGATTATTTCTGATATTAAAAGCAATGAGATAAATGAAGAAAATAGAGAATTATTCCAAAAAGACTTAGTATCATGCCAAACTATTGATTATCCATTTGAAGATTATTATTATGAAATAATATCTTCTAGAATTAATAAGTTAACTGTAACCAAAAAAGAAAAGAAAAAAAAGAATATATTAATGATAATTCCATGGATGGTTATAGGAGGAGCAGATAAATTTAATTTAGATTTTTTAAGATTAAAAAATGAAGATAAATATGAAATAACAATTCTATCAGAAAATCCCAAAGAGTATATATGTAGAAAAGAATTCGAAAAGTATGCAGAAAGTGTATTTGAATTACCAACTTTCCTAGATAGAAGAGATTGGCCAACATTTCTTGAATATATTATTGAAACAAGAAATGTCGATTTAGTTATTATAACTAACTCAATTACAGGATATAATTTTATTCCATATATTAAGTTAAAATATCCTCATCTTCCAGTAATGGATTACATTCATTGTATAGAACTATATAATAGGTATGGAGGCTATGGAAGAGATAGTGGAATGATGACTTCCTTAATTGATAGAACATTATTCTGTAGTAAAGATGCAGAAACATCATGTAATGATTTATTTGGAATTTCTAAAGAAAAAACAAATACAGTTTATATAGGCGTTGATGAAAAGAAGTTTTCTCCAGATGATAAATTGAGAGAAACAATGCTTGATAAATATCAAATAAGAGATAAGATTAACATAGGATATATTTGTAGGATAGATTATCAAAAAAGACCATACTTATTATTTGAGATAATGAAAAGAACAATTGAAAAGAACAGTAATATTAGATTTATCATAGGTGGAGATGGGCCTCTATTAGAAGATATTATAAATAAAACAAAAGAAAATGAAATGACAAATAACGTTCTATTCTTGGGAAATGTCACAGATACAAAATCATTTTATGCAATGTGTGATATAACTATAAACTGTTCAATAAAAGAAGGCCTAGCCTTAACAGCATATGAATCATTATCAATGAATGTTCCTATTATATCCGCAGATGTAGGTGGACATAAAGAATTAATTGATGAAAAAACAGGTGTTATAGTTCCATTACTACAAGATGAAACAGAAATTAGAAACTTTAATTACTCTGATGAAGAGATTAATCAATATGTTGAAGGAATAGAAAAGATAGTAAATAATTTAGACTATTATAAAAGCAATTGTAGAAAAAGAATTTTAAATAAATTTACATTAGATAAGATGGTTCAAAATATGGAATTAGAATTAGATTATATTATTGATAATCCTAACAAGAAAGTATATGGTGCTTCTAAAAAATTAAAAGAATATGAAAAAGTAATATATGAATATATAAATCATTATCTAATGGGAAGTCAATATGAGTATAAAACATTGATTAATAGATATAAAAAAGTAGTATATGATAAATTCTATAAAGAACCTGAAGAAGAGGAACCAAGTATACGAGAAAAAATAGAAAGATTTATTAAGAAAGTTCATTTATATAGTGAATATATATTAATAAAAGATACAATAAAGAGTATACTAAAAGTAGTATTGTTCCCGCTAAGATTAATAATAGTAGAAATTAAAAAGATAATAAATATAGTTAAATAAAAAAGTAGGGTAATTGACTATATTTCATTAAACATGTTATAATAAGCAACGGAATAAGGAGTAAGGAGATTCAAATGAATAGTATAATTAATGTGTTTTTAAATTTTAAACATTATTGGTATTTGATGACTCAATTAATTACCAGAGATTTTAAAAGGAAATATAAAAGAAGTGTTTTAGGTGTAGTTTGGAGTTTATTATATCCAATTTTAATGATGACAGTTATGGCTGTAGTCTTCTCACATATGTTTAGATTTAGTGTAGAAGGAACAAACTATCTTGTTTATTTAATGACAGGTATTGTTATGTGGTCATATTTTTCAGAAGCAAGTAATTCTGCGATGACATCAGTAGTTGAAAACTTTGCATTAATAAGTAAAGTATATATACCAAAATATATATTTCCAGTTGCAAAATGTTTGTTTGTAGGTATTAACTTTGCACTAACTATGATTCCATGGCTATGTTTAATAATATTAACTCAATTTGGTATAGGAAAGTATCCAGCATCTATAAATTGGTATTATTTACTATTACCTTATATATTCTTATGTTTCTTCCTATTTACTATAGGAGTAGGATTATTGTTATCATGTGTATCAGTTTTCTTAAGAGATGTATTCTACATCTATGGAATTATCTTAACAGTATGGAATTACTTTACACCAGTATTCTATAGTATTCAAATATTACCAGAATCATTACAAAGATTATTTAAATTTAATCCAATATATCAGTATATAACGGCCGCAAGAGATATTGTTCTCTATGGTTATTGCCCAACAATTAAAACTTTAGGACTTCTTGCACTAATTGCCTTCGGTACATTGGGATTAGGAGCACTAGTATTTAAAAAGAATCAGGATAAGTTTATATATTATATTTAGGAGGAATTACAATGATTAACATAGAAAATGTAAGTATGAAATTTAACTTAGGTATAGAAAAAAACTTCTCCATTAAACAAGGATTTGTTAACTTACTAGATCCTAAGATAAGAAAGAAAAACAAAGAACTAAAAAAGAGAAATACATTTTGGGCATTAAGTGATGTATCTTTTCATGTTAATAAGGGAGAAGTCATTGGATTAATAGGAAGCAATGGAGCAGGGAAATCAACATTATTAAAGGTTGTAAGTGGAGTTATGAAACCTACTAAAGGAAAAGTCCAAGTTAATGGTGTAATATCTCCAATGATTGAATTAGGAGCAGGATTTGATGAAGAATTAACTGCTAGAGAAAATATATTCTTAAATGGTGCAATTTTAGGATATCAAAAAGATTTCTTAGAATCTAAGTTTGATGAAATAGTAGAATTCTCAGAATTAAAAGATTTCCTAGATGTACCTATAAAGAATTTCTCTTCAGGTATGATTGCCAAGTTAGCTTTCTCAATCGCTACTATTGTTAATCCTGAGATATTAATTGTCGATGAAATACTATCAGTAGGAGATATTAAATTTCAAGAAAAAAGTAAAAACAAAATGTTGGAAATGATTAAAGGTGGAACAACAGTATTATATGTATCTCACTCACTAGAATCTATAAAAGAATTATGTGATAGAGTCATTTGGCTAGAACATGGAAAAATTATAAAAGTTGGGCAAACAATAGATATTTGTAATGAATACTATAAAAAACAGATGGGTAAAGAATATAAAAGTACAAAAAAAAGTCAATAATCGATTATAATACCTTTAAAGTTCACACTAAATAAAAAGAACATAGAAATATGTTAAAATATTATTTAGAAAGAACTTTGGAGGTGTTTTTTCATGGGTAAGCATAAAAAATGGACTTTAGAAGATAAG
>Ga0256405_10000763_pt1 | contig 100469 bp, 86 predicted proteins | sample RumenRJG_02DNA_FD_189096 | JGI IMG/M metagenome (GOLD analysis project Ga0256405, IMG submission 189096) | Bovine rumen microbial communities from Lethbridge, Alberta, Canada - RJG_02 | ecosystem: Host-associated > Mammals > Digestive system > Stomach > Rumen | place: Canada: Alberta...
CAGTCAACTTTCTTAGTTGAAGGAGTCAAGTTTTTTAGGCTGGAAAGACAAACACAATTCATCAATGTGGTACAGATGGTACAGATGGCAGATAGAAAACTGCCACCTTCCTCTGAAGCGATATGAAGGTATTATATATATAATATTATAATATTATATATATAATAAAATATTTTTACATTTTCTTGGTTCCTTTTTCATCCCCCCTCCTTAATTTATAACTGCCATTTGTACCATCTGTACCATTTTTTTCTTTTGCGATTGTTTGGATGTTTCGTTATAATTTACTAACCTTCACCTTTGGTGAAGTTACGTTCGCTCGAAAATACAATGAAAAATTTTGTTTTTCCCTTGGTATTTTACTCGCTTATTTGTAACTTTGCAGAAATATAAAGACCTGAAGAGATGATGAATATGCTGCTAAATCTGCGTAACATGCTGACTGCGAGGGATTTTTAGGAACACAGGGGGCGGTGAAGTGAACCCAGAAAGTTGGACATAAAATTTGTCCAACAATGAAAAGGTATTCATTTAAAGAAAAGAAAGCCGGAATATAAAAGTTGCACTCAAAAAATGTAGGAGACAAACGCCGAAAGGGTGGTTTTGTCTCCTACGTGAGTTAATGACGGTATTGTGTTACTTGATCAGGGGTTACTTGATCAGGTCGACGGAGCGCTTCAAGAACTTGTCGAGGGCTTCGCCACGGAGCATACCGTTCTGGAGCAGGGCGAGGTCGATGAGCTGGTGGATGATGTCGTTCTGAGCGGCAAAACCGTTGAGGACTTCTTGTTTCTTGTCCTTCTGCTCCTGGACGGCCTTCTCGCAGTCGGCCTTCATATCTTTGTCGTCCTGGGTCAGCTCGTCGGCCTTCTTGCCAGACTGCTGCTGATTGATGGCAGCGAGACGGGCCTCCTGACCTTTCAGCTCACTCTCGATGGGCTGAAGAACAGTTGAGAGTTGAGAGTTGAGAGTTGAGAGAATTTCCTTTACCAGACGATGGTCGGCGTTGAGCACAAGGTTGAACGAGTCGGGCATCTGTCCGTAGAAATTCATGCCCTGCTGGAAGCGGCTCATCTCCTTCATACGACGCATCCACTCGTTCTGCGTGATGACCACAGGGCGCTGGTTCTCGCCGAGGCTCTGCACCTCGACCATGAACTCGGTCTTGTCCATCTTTGGCATCTGCGAACGGAACACCTGTGACAAATTGGCAGACTCGTCGTCGGTCAGGGTCGACTTGGGTGCGTCGTCCTTGACAATGAGACGGTCGATGATGTCGGCGTCGACACGGGTGAAGCGCGACTTCTCGAACTTCTGCTCAAGCATCTGGATGGCTGGCACGTCGAGCTGTCCGTCGAGCAAGAGCACCGAGTAGCCCTTGTCCTTGGCTGCCTGGATGTACGAGTACTGCTCTTCCTTGTCGGTGGCATAGAGGTAGATGAGGTTGCCGTCCTTGTCTTTCTGGGCACTCTCGATGAGTGTCTTATACTCGTCGAAGGTGAAGTACTTGCCCTCGGTGTCTTTCATCAAAGTGAAGTCCTTGGCGCGGTCGTAGAACGACTCCTCAGAGAGCATGCCGTAGTTGATGAAGAGTTTGAGGTCGTCCCACTTCTCTTCGTATGCCCCGCGATCCTCCTTGAAGATGGCCTGCAGGCGGTCGGCGACCTTCTTGGTGATATAGGTGGAGATCTTCTTCACCTCACGGTCGCTCTGCAGATAGCTGCGAGAGACGTTCAGAGGAATGTCGGGTGAGTCGATGACACCATGCAACAGCGTCAGGAACTCAGGTACGATACCTTCGACCTGATCGGTGACAAACACCTGGTTGCAGTAGAGCTGTATCTTGTTGCGCTGCAGGTCGATATTTGACTTGATGCGAGGGAAGTAGAGGATACCTGTGAGGTTGAACGGATAGTCGACGTTCAGGTGAATCCAGAACATGGGCTCGTCGCTCATGGGGTAGAGGGTGCGGTAGAACGACTGGTAGTCTTCGTCCTTCAGCGTCGAGGGAGCCTTGGTCCACAGCGGCTCTACATTATTAATAACGTTGTCGTCGGCAGTATCGACCATCTCCTTCTTCTCGCTCGACCACTCCTGCTTCTTGCCAAAGGCGACGGGTACGGCCATGAACTTGCAGTACTTCGTCAGGAGCTGCTGGATCTTCTCTTTCTCGAGGAACTCCTTGCAGTCGTCGTCGAGATAGAGGATGATGTCAGAACCGCGGTCTTCACGCTCAGCATCGTCAATCTCGTAGGCAGGACTGCCGTCGCACGACCACTTTACGGCCTTCGAGCCGTCCTTGTATGAGCGGGTGATGATCTCCACCTTCTTCGACACCATGAACGAAGAGTAGAATCCCAGTCCGAAGTGGCCGATGATGTTGTTGGCGTTGTCCTTATACTTCTCGAGGAAGTCGTTGACACCCGAGAAGGCAATCTGGTTGATGTACTTGTCGATTTCCTCCTCGGTCATACCGATACCGCGGTCAGAGATGGTGATGGTGCCCTTGTCCTTGTCTAATGAGACGTGAACGGTGAGGTCGCCCAACTCGCCCTTGAACTCGCCCTGCTGGGCCAGCGTCTTCAACTTCTGTGTGGCGTCGACGGCGTTTGACACCATCTCGCGCAGGAAAATCTCATGGTCTGAATAGAGAAACTTTTTGATGACGGGGAAGATGTTCTCGGTAGTAACCCCGATGTTACCTTTTTGCATATAAAAAATGTTTTGTTCTATGTTTGTCGCTCGGAAATGCAAATACCGTGCCAAAAAGAATACAAAAAATGTTATAATGTCATCGTGTTTGTAGAAAAAGTAGTAAATTTGCAGCGTTTTTAACTTGATAATTTATGAAAAAGAATGTATTGAAAGTAATGGTACTGGCTGTGGCAATGATGTTCTCGACCAGTGTAAATGCACAGATTGACTTGGGTAATGTGGTGAATGGCGTACTTGGTGCCGCGTCGGACAGCAATTCGTCGACGGGTGACCTGATATCCAGTCTGACCTCTGTATTTTCAAGCAACAAACAGGCCAAGACCGAAAACATTGTGGGTACTTGGGCGTATACCGAACCGGCTATCGTCTTTATGTCTGACAATATCTTGACCAAGGCTGCCGCCAAAATCGCTGCCAACAAACTCGAGTCGAAGCTGCAGAGCTATCTGACGAAGTACGGCATCAAGCCCGGTAAGTTTACGATGACGTTCAACGAGGACGGCACATTCACGGAGTCGCTGAACGGCAAGAAGATCAGCGGTAAGTGGAAGGTGGTAGACTCGAAGCTGCAACTGACTGTTGTGGGTATCAAGACCATCCAGATTACTACGCAGATTGATGGCAAGGATATGCAGTTTGTGACCGATGCCACGAAGCTGCTGAACCTCTTCAAGACCTTCGGTGCGAAGTCGACGAACCAGAACATTAAGACCATTACGTCGCTGATGAAGAGTGTCAACGGCATGCAGGCAGGTATCACGCTGCATAAGCAGTAAGAGTTGAGAGGTAAGAGGATGGTTAATTAACGTTAATGTTCGTCCATTTCTCATTTCTCATTTCTCATTTCTCATTTAAAATGTGTACCTTTGCACCCGCTTTTACGAGATAAGAGCACGAAATTCAATTATTTAACAACAAAATTAGCATTTTAAACAATGGCAACAAAAATCAGATTACAGCGCGGCGGTCGCAAGAGCTATGCTTTCTATCGCATCGTTATCGCTGACGCTCGTGCACCACGTGATGGTCGTTTCACTGAGAAGATTGGTACTTACAACCCAAACACCAATCCTGCCACAGTAGACCTGAATTTCGAACGTGCACTGTATTGGGTCGAGTGTGGTGCACAGCCTACCGACACCGTTCGTAACATCCTCAGCCGTGAGGGCGTGTACTTGATGAAGCACCTCAAGGGTGGTGTTAAGAAGGGCGCATTCGACGAGGCTACCGCTCAGAAGAAGTTTGACGCCTGGAAGGCTGACAAGCAGAATGGTCTGGCAAAGATTGCTGAGGCTGAGGCCAAGGCTAAGAAGGATGCCGCCGCTGCTCAGCTGAAGGCTGAGAAGGCTCAGAACGAGGAGCAGGCTAAGAAGGTGGCTGAGAAGAAGGCTGCCGAGGCTGCTGCAAAGGCTGAGGCCGAGGCTGCTGAAGCTGCTGCTGAGGCTCCCGCAGAGGAGACTCCCGCTGCCGCTGAGTAAATCTAAGGCTCGACAAAACGAATAAAAGGTCGGAAGGCACACCTGCTTTCCGGCTTTTTTTCTTTTTCCCTTGCTGTTTTGGAAAAATATTTGTACTTTTGCATCATCAATGAGATGCCGTTCACTCGTTTATGGATTGCTGCTGTTGTTGCTGACAGCATGTTCGGAGACAAAATATGTCTCTGAGGGGGACTATTTGCTCGACCGTATCAAGTTGAAGAGTGACACCAAGGCACGCTATCTGAACCTCACGGAACTGCGTTCGTCTGTTCGCCAACACGGAAACAGCCGTTGGTTCTCGGCAGCCAAAATACCACTGGCCACCTATTCGCTGTCGGGTCGCGACACCACGCGATGGGTGAACCGCATGCTTCGCTCGATAGGTGAGGCGCCAGTGCTCTACGACTCGCTGTCGACACAGTCGTCGGCCGCCAACCTCGAGATGCAGATGCGCAACAAAGGCTATCTGCGCGCGACGGTGGATGTCGACAACACCATCAAAGGCAAGCGTCTGCGTACCACCTATCTGTTGCATCCCGGCGAACCCTACTTTCTGCGCAACATCCAGTACGACATTCAGGACTCAGCTATTGCCGTCCTCCTGGCCAATGACGACGTGATGAGTAGTGGTCTGCGCAGTGGTATGCTGTTTACGGCCGACAATCTGAATGCTGAGCGTACACGCATCACACGCTATTTGGCCGACAGGGGCTATTATCGTTTCAACAAAGACTTTATCAACTATCGTGCCGACTCGGTGGAGGGCAGCAACATAGTGGATTTGGTGCTGGTGTTGCAACCCTACCGCGACGCCCGTGTGAGCAACGTGCCCCATCAGGTCTATCATATCGGGAAGTTGCGCTATCTCAGCGGTAATGTCGGAGATTCCATCATTCCCCTGCGCCGGCAGGTGTTGCGCAACAATACGTTTCTGGAAGAAAACGCGCTGTACGCTGCACGCGACCTGCAGAATACCTATAACCATTTCGGACGACTGGACGTAGTGCGCTATACCAATATCTCGTTTTACGAACATCCCGAAGAACCGGTGCTCGACTGCGACATCCAGTTGTCGACCAACAAACCGTCGACGCTCTCATTCCAACCAGAAGGCACCAACACGGCAGGTGATCTGGGAGCAGCGGCAACGCTGACCTATCAGAACCGCAACATCTTCCACGGCTCTGAGAATCTGACGATTGAACTGCGTGGCGCCTACGAGAGTATCAAAGGGCTGGAGGGCTACTCCACCAGTAACTATGTAGAGTATAGTGTGGGGTCGCGACTGACCTTCCCACGATTTATTGCTCCGCTGCTTGCGAGGAGTTTCAGACGACGCATCAATGCAACCTCAGAGGTGTCGGCACAATACGATATGCAGAACCGCCCTGAGTTCTATCGTCGTGTATTCTCTGTGGCATGGAAATACAAGTGGCACGACCAGAACCACCACGACCGCTATCAGGTCGACGTGTTGGACCTGAACTACATCTCCATGCCGTGGATCAGCGAGACGTTTAGGAATGAGTATTTGGAAAATACCACGTCGCGCAACTCCATTCTGCGCTACAACTATGAGAACCTCTTCATCATGAAGCTGGGCTTCGGCTATTCGTATAACAATGGTGACTATGCCATTAAGGCTAATGTAGAGACAGCTGGCAACCTACTCAATTGGGCCTCGCATGCCCTGCACTTCCATCAGAATGCCGAAGGGCAGTATACGTTCCTGGATTTGGCTTATGCGCAGTATGCCCGCGGCACGTTCGACTATACGCGTAACTTGCGGCTTGACTACAACAACCAACTGGTGTTCCACGTTGGTTTAGGCATTGCCTATCCCTACGGAAACAGCCGCATACTGCCTTTCGAGAAGCGTTATTTCTCGGGTGGTGCCAATAGTGTGCGTGGATGGAGTGTCCGTTCGTTAGGTCCCGGCAAATTTGTTGGACACGACGGACGAATTGATTTCATCAACCAAACAGGTGACATGAAACTGGACCTGAATGTCGAATATCGTGCACATCTGTTCTGGAAGTTCAATGGTGCCTTGTTTGTGGATGCCGGAAACATCTGGACGTTGCGCGAATATGAGGAACAGCCTGGCGGACAGTTCCGCTTCTCGACGTTCCTTGACCAGTTGGCTGCCAGCTATGGCTTAGGTCTGCGACTGAACTTCGACTATTTCATTATCCGTTTTGATATGGGTATGAAAGCGGTCAATCCGGCTTACGAGACTACCGACGACCACTTCCCGTTGTTGCATCCCCGACTTAATCGCGACTTTGCTTTTCACTTCGCGGTAGGTCTGCCATTCTGACCAACCACCGATTGCTGCGCTTGACAACCGTTACCCTGAACAGTCCTTCGTCCTCTTGTCGTGAAGTCTGTCCCAATAGGGCGGGTCTGATGTAGTGGTGCACCTTGAGCATAACGACACGCAGCGTATCGTTGGCTTCAGGAAAAAAGTCGTCAGTCTCAACGTTGGCCGGTGTCGCTTTCAACAGGTCCAGATCGTGCTGCGTGGTATTCGACGCGGCAAACGCCAGATATCGTCTGCTGTCGGGCGTACAGAGTGCCTCGGCAGCATGATAGTCAGCGTTGAAGTAGGCATCAGCCCATTCGGCAGCAACGTTCATGGCCTCTCTATCACCATTGTTCCGAAGGTCACAAGCTGTTGCTAAAAGCACCAGACAGCAGAAAAAAAACGGTTTCATACATTAATTAATTTAAAATTCTTTGCAAAGATAATCAAAAACCGCCACTTTTTTATTACTTTTGCACAAAATTTGAACGCATCATGCTAAAGTTTATATCCTTTGGCAGTGGCAGCAGTGGTAACTGCTACTGGTTGGCAACGCCTACTGACGCCCTGCTGATTGACATAGGAGTCGGCTTGAGAGGCCTGAAGAAAGACTGTCGCAACTATGGCGTCAGCCTCTCTATGGTGCATCATGTGCTGATTACCCACGACCACGCTGACCACATCAAGTCGGTCGGTTCTTTCAGCAATGACTATTGTGTACCTGTCTATGCAACCCGCGAGGTGCACGACGGCATCAACCGCAACTACTGTGTCACTAAAAAGATTGCACCCTCGTTGGCATGTACTGTCGAGAAGGGACGCACCGAACAGATTGGCGATTTCAAGGTGACCCCTTTCGAGGTGCCTCACGACAGTAACGACAATGTGGGCTACTTCATCGAGGCTGAAGGAACGAATATCTGTATCATTACCGATGCGGGGACGATTACCGACGAGATGAAGACCTATATTAATCGTGCACGCTATCTGGTGCTCGAGGCCAACCACGATATCGAGATGGTGCAGAACGGACCTTATCCGCAGTTCCTCAAGGACCGCATCCTCTCTGCCCGTGGTCACATGAACAATCACGACTGTGCGGTAGCTATCGCAGAGAATATGTCGGAAGAGTTGCGCCATGTGTGGCTCTGTCACCTTAGCGAAGAGAACAACCACCCGGAGTTGGCCCGTAAGACGGTAGAGTCGGTATTGCGCAGCTATGGTATCGTGTGCGGCACCGACATTGAGATGGAGGTGCTGAAGCGTATGACGCCTACAGGCCCCTTCGAACTGGTATGAGTTTATTTAATTTCAAACATATATTGTAGATATGATCAACATTACTTTCCCAGACGGATCTGTTCGTTCGTATGAGCAGGGCGTAACTGGCTATCAGATTGCAGAGAGCATCTCTCCGGCTCTCGCACGCAGCGTTGTAAGCTGTGGAGTAAACGGTGAGACCGTAGAGCTGAACCGTCCTATCAATGAGGACGCAACGATTGAGCTTTACAAGTTCGACGACGAGCAGGGTAAGCATACCTTCTGGCACACCTCCGCCCATCTGTTGGCAGAGGCTCTGCAAGAGTTGTATCCTGGCATTCAGTTCGGTTTTGGACCTGCTGTCGAGAATGGTTTCTTCTATGATGTCTTGCTGAAGGATGGCGAGATGATCAAGGAGAGTGACTTCCCCAAGATTGAGGCAAAGATGAAGGAACTGGCTGGCAAGAAAGAGCCGGTGGTTCGCAAGGAGGTAGCTAAGGCCGACGCCCTGAAGCAGTTTGCTGCCGACGGACAGACCTACAAGTGCGAGCACATCGAGCAGGATTTGGAAGACGGTTCAATCACAACCTATACGCAGGGTAACTTCACCGATCTGTGTCGTGGTCCGCACCTCGTGGATACTGGTGAGATCAAAGCCGTCAAGCTGACCTCTGTAGCTGGTGCTTTCTGGCGTGGCGATGCCAATCGTGAGCAGATGCAGCGTCTGTATGGTATCTCATTCCCCAAGAAGAAGATGCTTGACGAGTATCTGGAGATGCTGGAGGAGGCTAAGAAGCGTGACCACCGTAAGATCGGCAAGGAGATGGAGTTGTTCATGTTCTCTGATAAGGTTGGTAAGGGTCTACCTATCTGGCTCCCCAAGGGTACTGAGCTCCGCCTGCGCCTGCAGGATCACCTGCGCAAGGTTCAGAAGCGTTTCGGCTATCAGGAGGTTATCACCCCGCATATCGGTTCCAAGAACCTCTATGTTACCTCTGGTCACTATGCACACTACGGAAAGGACTCGTTCCAGCCCATCCATACCCCTGAGGAGGATGAAGAGTACATGCTGAAGCCCATGAACTGTCCTCACCACTGCGAAATCTTCGCTTGGAAGCCCCGTTCATATCGTGACCTGCCTCTGCGTATCGCTGAGTTTGGTACGGTATACCGCTACGAGCAGAGTGGTGAGTTGCACGGACTGACCCGTGTACGTTCGTTCACGCAGGACGACGCCCACCTGTTCTGCCGTCCTGACCAGGTGAAGCAGGAGTTCCTGAACGTGATGGATATCATCAATATCGTGCTCAAAGCTTTCGGCTTCGAGTTCGAAGCCCAAATCTCTCTCCGCGACCCCAACGACCACGAGAAGTACGTAGGTACTGACGAGGACTGGGCACTGGCTGAGAAGGCCATCCAGGAGGCTTGCGAGGAGAAGGGTCTGCCCGCTAAGGTTGAATATGGTGAGGCTGCCTTCTACGGTCCTAAGCTCGACTTCATGATCAAGGACGCCATCGGTCGTCGCTGGCAGTTGGGTACCATTCAGGTGGACTACAACCTGCCTAAGCGCTTCCAGCTGGAATATACCGACGAGGACAACACGAAGAAGACGCCTGTGATGATTCACCGCGCTCCGTTCGGAAGTATGGAGCGTTTCTGCGCCGTACTCATCGAGCACACCAGCGGTCACTTCCCCTTGTGGCTGACTCCTGACCAGGTAGCTATCCTGCCGCTGTCAGAGAAGTACAACGACTACGCCAAGGAGGTTGCCAAGAAGTTCGATATGGGTGGCGTTCGTCCTACCATCGACCTGCGCAACGAGAAGCTTGGGCGTAAGATTCGCGACAACGAGCTGAAGCGTATTCCTTACATGGTGATTGTCGGTGAGAAAGAACAGCAGGATGGCACCGTAGCCGTACGTCCACAGGGCGGTGGCGAGCAGACGGTGATGACCATCCAGGAGTTCATTGACCACATCAACGCTGAGGTCAAGGAAATGACGAAGGACTTCTAAAGTTGACAATTTGACAAATTCACCATTTGACAATTTGAAGACTCCCGTCTATATTATTGAAGAAAAGCGGTTGCGGCACAACCTCGCGCTGATTCGCGAGGTTGCTTGCCGCACCGATTCTGAATGGATATTGGCGTTCAAGGCTTTTGCCCTGTGGAAGACGTTTCCTATCTTCCGCGAGTATATAAAGTCTACAACTGCCAGTTCACTCAGCGAAGCCCGCTTGGCTTTCGAGGAGTTTGGTGCAAAGGCACATACCTATTCGCCAGCCTATAAGGACGAAGAGTTTGATGATATCGTGCGTTGCTCCAGTCACCTGACGTTCAACTCGCTGTCGCAGTATGAGCGTTTCCACGAGCGGGCAGGGGAGTGCTCACTGGGCTTGCGCGTCAATCCGGAATACAGCGAGGTAGAGACGTTGCTCTACAACCCTTGCGCCCCAGGAACGCGCTTTGGCGTTACGGCAGACAAACTGCCTGAGCAGTTGCCAAAGGACATTCGCGGTTTCCATTGTCATTGTCATTGTGAGAGTGGAAGTGACGTCTTTGAGCGTTCGCTGCAGCATATCGAAGAGAAATTTGCAAAGTGGTTTGCGCAGATTGACTGGATTAACTTTGGCGGTGGACATTTGATTACTCGCAAAGATTACGATATTGAACGGTTGGTGCGCCTCATACAAGGTTTCCATCAGCGCTATCCGCATCTGAAGGTGATCTTCGAACCGGGTAGTGCCTTTGCTTGGCAGACGGGACCGTTGGTTAGTAGTGTGGTGGATATTGTGGAGGACAAGGGCATTCGTACCGCTATCCTTGATGTCAGCTTCACGTGTCACATGCCCGACTGTCTGGAAATGCCATATTATCCCGATGTCTGCGGCGCAAAACATGTGGAGGTCTTGGAAACCTCAAACCTCAAATCTCAAACCTCAAATCTTTATCGTCTTGGTGGTAACAGCTGCCTTTCGGGCGACTGGATGGGCTATTGGCAGTTTGACCACGAACTCGAGGTTGGCGAACAGATCATCTTTGAAGATATGATACACTACACCACCGTGAAGACTAATACGTTTAACGGCATTACGCATCCGTCTATTGCTATGCAGCATAGCGACGGAAGCATCGAACTTCTACGACGCTTCACCTACGAAGACTATCGTGACCGCATGGATTAAGTGCTGTTGCAACGATATAGGCTGAGACAAAAAAAGAACCGCCGGATTCACATCCGACGGTTTTCTCTCAATTTTCTTTGAGCTCGTAACTGAATTACTCAGCAGCAGCGCTGTCAGCAGCAACAGTGTCAGCAGCAACGGTGTCAACCTCTGCGCTGTCAACCATAGCGATTGAGTCTGAATCAACAGCCTCAGCCTGAGCGGTTTTGTTACCACAAGAAGCGAAAGAGATAGCTGCAACAGCTACGAACATAAATACTAATTTTTTCATTTTTCTAAGCTTTTTAAATCTGTAAAACAATCATTTGTTTATTAAAACGCTGCAAAGTTACGCATTTTTTTAATACGACGTATCATTTTTTTTGATTTTTTTTAGGGTGTTTTTGTAACTTTTTTGCAAAGCGCTGAAAATCAACATATTGCGAAGTGTTAAAATTCGTGCAAAAATTACACTCTATTGAATATTTACTAAAAAGCACATTTTTTACAATAAAAATAACTACCTTTGCAACAAATATACAGATACCTTATTATATATATGATTGATACGTCTGTTTTTCAGGGCAAGAAAGCCGCTTACTATACGCTGGGCTGTAAGTTGAACTTCTCGGAGACTTCTACGTTCGGTATGATGTTAGCCGAGATGGGGGTTCAGACAGCCCGTAAGAGTGAGAAGGCAGATATCTGTCTAATCAATACCTGTTCGGTGACTGAGGTTGCCGACCATAAATGCCGTCAGGCTATTCATCGTCTGGTACGCGAGCATCCTGGTGCCTTTGTGGTGGTCACGGGTTGCTATGCACAGCTGGAGCCTGAGCGCATCAGCAAGATAGAAGGTGTGGACATGGTGCTAGGGTCTAACGAGAAAGCCAATCTCGTACAGTTTCTGTCAGAGGGCTTTGTCAGTCGCGATAGCGTTGCGACATATAGGACGCAGAAGACGAAGGATATCAAGTCGTTTGCACCATCGTGTTCGCGAGGCAACCGTACGCGCTACTTTTTGAAGGTGCAAGACGGCTGCGACTACTTCTGCACCTATTGCACGATACCTTATGCTCGCGGCTTCAGTCGTAATCCGACCATCGCCTCTTTGGTGGCACAAGCCGAGCAGGCAGCGCGCGAGGGTGGCAAGGAGATTGTACTGACAGGTGTCAATATCGGTGATTTCGGCAAGACTACTGGCGAGCAGTTCATTGATCTTGTAAAAGCGCTAGATCAGGTGGAAGGTATCCGCCGCTACCGCATCAGCTCGCTGGAACCCGACCTGCTGAGCGACGAACTGATAGACTACTGCGCCCACAGCCGTGCGTTCATGCCCCACTATCATATTCCGCTGCAGAGCGGCAGCGATACGGTGCTGAAGCTGATGCACCGCCACTACGACCGTCAGCTGTTTGCCGATAAGATACAGCACATCAAGAGTGTGATGCCCGATGCTTTTATCGGTGTCGACGTGATGGTGGGCTGTCGCGGTGAGACGCCCGAGTGCTTTGAGGAAACCTACGAACTCCTGGGCAGTCTCGACGTCACCCAGCTGCATGTGTTCCCCTACAGCGAGCGTCCGGGCACTTCGGCGCTGAACATCCCCTATGTGGTGACCGACGCCGACAAGCGTCTGCGCAGCCAGCGCCTGCTGGAGTTGTCGGACCGTAAGACACAGGCTTTCTACGAACGTTTTATGGGCCACGAGATGGAGGTGCTCTTTGAGAAAGCTCCCCGTGGAAAGGCCATGCACGGCTTTACGCAGAATTATATCCGTGTAGAGCTGCCAGCCTCTGAAGCTCGTGAGGAGTACGACAATCAGCTGATGACCGTTACCTTGGGCGCTTTCAATCACAATAAGACCGCGCTTCGTGCTCAACTCTTAACTCATAATTCTTGATTCTCAATGGATAAAGTCGCTATCGTCATACTAAACTGGAACGGAGCAAGGATGCTTCGTCAGTATCTGCCTACCGTGTTGAACTACTCACGCGACGAGGCCACCGTCTATGTCGCCGACAATGCCTCGACCGACGACTCGCTCGACCTATTGCAGCGCGAGTTTCCCGAGTGTCGCACCGTCGTGCTCGACCGTAACTGGGGCTTTGCCGATGGGTATAACAAGGCATTGCGCCAGATTGATGCTGAATACTTCCTGCTGCTCAACAGCGATATTGAGGTGACCCACCATTGGCTGACCCCGCTCATTGAGTTTATGGACGTCCATCCCGAGGTGGCAGCCTGCCAGCCCAAGCTACTCTCTATATATAATAAGGATATGTTCGAGTATGCTGGGGCGAGTGGGGGATTTATCGACCGCTACGGCTATCCGTTCTGTCGCGGGCGCATCTTTGACACTGTCGAGGAGGACAACGGGCAATACGACTATGCCACCGAGATTTTGTGGGCTACCGGTGCTGCACTCATGATTCGTGCCAAGGACTATTGGGAGGAGGGCGGACTCGACGGCCGATTCTTTGCCCATAACGAAGAGATTGACCTCTGCTGGCGACTGCGCATCCGTGGTCGCAAGATCTACTGCCTGCCCGAGTCTTACGTCTATCATGTCGGCGGTGGTACACTGCCCAAAGGTAACCCCATGAAGACGTTTCTCAACTTCCGCAACAACCTCACGATGCTCTACAAATGTCTGCCCGACAGCGAACTGCAGCACGTCATGCGCTGGCGCTGGTTTCTCGACTACCTTGCGGCTTTCGAGACGCTGATTCTCAACCGCAACTGGGGCGACTTCGCAGCAATTTTCCGTGCCCGTCGTGCGTTTAAGCGCTGGCGCCACGAATTTGATGCTGACCGCCAACAGATACAAACCTTGCGCGTCGAGGAACGTGTGCCACAACGCCTACCTCTCTCGCTCCTATGGCAGTATTATGTGAAAGGACGGAGACATTTCTCCGATCTTCCAGTATAGGTTTCGTTTTTTTTATTCGTGATGGTAGGGCTCGCCTTTAATAATCGTACAGGCGCGATAGACTTGTTCGGTGAAGGTGAGGCGAATCATCTGGTGGGAGAAGGTCATGGGTGAGAGACTGAACTGTTCGTTCGCACGGCCGTAGACGGCTGGAGAGAAACCGTAAGGCCCTCCGATGACGAAGACAAGACGACGGGCGGTCTGCTGCTTCTGTTCGAGCCAGCGTGCAAACTGAATGCTGCGGAACTGCTGTCCGTGCTCGTCAAGTAGTACGACAGTGTCTGACGGCTGCAGCTGTTTTAGAATCAATTCACCTTCGGCCTGCTTCTGCTGGTCTTCTGAGAGGTTCTTGGCGTTTTTCAATTCAGGGATGGTAATGACGTCAAACGGCATATAGTGGCCAATACGTGCGACATAGTCGTCGATAACGGCCACAAAGTGCTTGTTTACCGTCTTACCCACTTGAATCAATACCGTCTTCATCTTGATGCACGGAATCCTTCAAGGTTGTCGTAGCGGCGACGCATCATGCGACGGTAGATATGTCGCATCCAATATTGTTCAGTCAGTGTGAAGGCTACGCCCACGATGAAAAGCAGCCAGTAGGCCGTCTGTTCGTCGAAGATGGCCTGAAGGAGAAACACGACGACAACGGGTCCGAACATGGACGATATGGAGACGATAGCCTGCCACTTGTTTTCCATCTGGTTCTTACCGGTAATCTTCTCATTGAGCGGCAAGGTCTGCTTGTTATATACTGCCATTTGGAATAGCATGCAATAGACAGGACCAGTCACAGTGAAGAGGTAGGCGAGCACCATAATTAGCGAGAACTTGCCTGTAAAGACGGGGACGAGTGTGAAGATGAAGGGCAGCACGAGGACGGCGCAGTAGTAATAGTACTTGGCGCGCAGCAGCGTGAGAATATTCTCTTCGTGCACCATCAGCAGGTCAATGTAATTGCCTTCGGGACACATCACCTTGGTGAGGTTGACAGAACCGAAAAAGATAAAGGCATAAAGGCACCAGAAGTTGCGCTCGAACGATGAGTTGTAGACGCTTGTGAAGGCAATCATCAGTGAGAAGAACGTGATGAAACATACACCCTGAATGAAGCGCGAGCGGATGGCCTTGTTGCGCATAGTGCTTTTGATTTCGAACTTCAGGTATTCGCCAATCTGTCCGAAGCGGTTGAGCGACTGGAACTCAGAGACGCTGCGTAGCGTGGTTTTCTCGTTCTTTGATATCTCGCTATATACGAGTTGCATCTGCAGGCGGCGGTTGATGGCGAAGAGTATGACAAACAGCACGGCAAAAAGCAGGAACGACCACCACGAGAAGGCGTAGGTGTCCAGTCCGTCGAACACGAAGTCTAACAGTTGGTCGATCTGTTTGTCAGACAAAACGAAGAAGGGCAGCACCAGCGAGCCGTAGAATACGATAGGCAGTGCCCACCAGAATATGCTTTGATTGACGAGCGTGCGCACAAACAGGTACCACTGACTATTGACGAGCACCATCAGATGAAGCATGAAGAGCATAGCCAGTGCCTGCCAGCCAGTCAGTCCGCCACACCAGACGATGAACACGTAGGGCAGAAATAGCGTCATCCAGACAAGGTTACCCAGGTCGAGCAGTTGGTTGACGAGGAAACAGTCGATGGCACTATACTTGCTGATGGGCGTCAGCAGGTAAGGTTTGACGAGCATCATAGGCGTCTGCTGAGTAGCGAATCGTCCGCCAAAATCAAAGATGAGCAGGAAGGGCATGATGAAGAAAATCATGTAGGGGATGTACTCCTTGGCGGCGAGCCATCCGAAGAAGGTGCCCAGGGCAATAAATTCTATACCGAAGATGGCGAGGATGATATATCCAAAGAGCTTGCCATAGCGGTTGCTCTCAAACATGACGTTGCGCCGCTCGCTAAGTTTGGTGTTCTTGCGCAACAGAAAGAAAAGTTGTAACTTGTTCATTTATCTAAGGTCTATGACTTCAGCATTAGGAAAGTCCTTGGCATTGAAACGGAAAAGACCGTCAGCGAGGCTGGCAGCTTTGAAATTGCGGATGTCAATGATAATCCACCCTTTGCCCGTCTTGTATCGGACTTGTGAAGGGACGTAGGACTTCTGGTTGATGGTGATATACATTTCAGAAATCGACTTCTTGCCGCTGGCCGTCAAGTGTACGATGAAATGGCCGTTTTTCTTCTCCATAGTGTATTTGTAGCCATTCTTGTACATGTTGATGAAGTTGTAGGGATTGATGGCCTGCTGCTCTTCAACAGAGGGTGTGGCAATGTTGACTTCGTCGTTCTTCTTCAGGTATGTCCACTGCGTCTTGCCATCAAACCAAATGCTGGCTTGTGGAGTAGCAGCCTGGAACTTACGTCCTTTGATAGCAATGGTGCCGCTGGCATTCATCTGGTCGCCCTTAATCGTAAACGAGGCTTTTGCACCCGACTTGTTGGAAACCACAGATGCTGTTTTGTCCAATACCGCCTTTGCGGTCTGCGCCACTGTTTGGCTAGTGAATAGAGAACAGTGAAAAGCGAATAGTGCCCATAGCACCATCCATCTGTATTTAGTTGTTATTTCCATTGTGCTAACAGATTTTCGAGACTCATCTCATCCATGATCAGTACTTCACGAGGCTTGCTGCCGTGGGCGGCTCCTACGATACCGGCTTTCTCCAGCTGGTCCATCAGGCGGCCGGCACGATTGTAGCCGATAGCGAATTTGCGCTGAATAAGGCTCGTAGAGCCACTTTGTTCTCGGACAATCAGACGGGCAGCATCTTCGAACATCGGGTCAAGGTGATGCATGTCGACGTCGCGGCTTTCAGAAGTCTCGCCTTCGTCGGTATCTGGTTCAGGCAGTTCGAAGGCCGACGGATAACCTTGCTGTTGGGCAATAAACTGATTGATACGTTCAACCTCAGGGGTGTCGACAAAGGCGCACTGTACACGGACAGGTTCGCCACCGTTCAGATAGAGCAGGTCACCACGACCCACCAGCTGCTGGGCACCCGGACGGTCAAGAATAGTGCGTGAGTCAATCATTGCTCCCACGCGAAAGGCGATACGGCTGGGGAAGTTGGCCTTGATGGTACCCGTAATGATATTGGTGGTAGGACGCTGCGTGGCGATAATCATGTGGATACCCACGGCACGTGCCAGCTGGGCAATACGTGCGATAGGTAACTCGACTTCCTTGCCGGCAGTCATAATCAGGTCGCCAAACTCGTCAATGACCACAACGATATATGGCATAAAGTGGTGCCCGTGCTCGGGATTAAGTTGTCGGTCAATGAACTTCTTGTTATATTCCTTGATGTTACGGGCCTGTGCCATTTTCAGTAGGTCGTAGCGCGTGTCCATCTCCTTACACAGCGAGTTGAGCGTGCGGATGACCTTTGTGACGTCGGTAATGATGGGTTCTGCAGCGTCATCGGGAACCTTCGCCAGGAAGTGCTTCTCAATGCTGCTATAGACGCTAAACTCCACCTTCTTCGGGTCGACGAGCACAATCTTCAACTCGGCAGGGTGTTTTTTATAGAGCAGTGAGGTGATAATGGCGTTCAGACCTACAGACTTACCTTGTCCGGTGGCACCGGCCACAAGCAGGTGGGGTGCTTTGGCAAGGTCGAACATAAATACCTCATTGGTGATGGTCTTACCCAATGCACAAGGCAGTTCCATTGTGGTCTCCTGGAACTTCTTCGAGTTGAGGATTGACTCCATAGAGACGGTGGCTGGTTTGGCGTTAGGAACCTCAATACCGATAGTGCCCTTGCCGGGGATTGGCGCAATGATACGAATGCCGAGGGCCGACAGTGACAGGGCGATATCATCTTCAAGGTTGCGGATGCGCGAAATGCGTACACCTGGGGCAGGGGTGATTTCGTAGAGTGTGATGGTCGGACCTACGGTGGCCTTTATGCTGCTAATCTCTACACCGAAGTTGCGTAGCACGTCGACAATGCGGTTCTTATTGGTGGTCTGCTCCTGCATGTCGATATATGGCTTGCCGTCGCTCTCATATTTCTGCAGTAGGTCAAGCTTCGGATAGCGATAGTCCTCCAAGTCGCGCTTGGGGTCGTAGGGCGTCGACAAGTCGCCATAGTCGGCAGCAACGCTCTTGCCTGTGGCCTTTTCTTCATTTTCGCCCGTTTCAACGGTCATCTCTACCTCTTCTTCTTCGTCGTCGTCAGCAACGCTTGGTGTGTCGTCAAGAGACTTCAGTGGCGTAGGAGACGCTGTTGGCTCTTCGTTGTCCAGCGGGAAGTCTATTTCTTCGGCCTCGGGATTGTCGAATGTGTCGGGGTCGTCCATCGCTGTAATGTCGTCTTTGGTGTCTGCGCTGTTGGTACTGTCGCCATTGCCCACATTGATGGTCATAGGTATCTTCTTCAGATAGCGCAAGGGGTTGAACAGCTTGCGGATGATGATGACTGTCTCCATGCTGAGGTAGGTAAGGAAAGCAATGGCCGAGAGTACGATAAGTGCCGTCAGACCAGGCATACCTATTAGACCCTCAATCTGTTGGCAGATGGCTACTCCATGATCGCCTCCAGGATTGAAGCAGGCGCTGTCGAAGAGCGGTGCCAGGAATTTTGCAAAGGTGATGGAGGTCCATATCATCATGATGGCCAGCGACATAAACCATTTGAGTAGGCGCACCTTATATGCTCGCATCAGTGTGACACCCATCATCAATAGGAAGACTGGAATGACGAAGGCAGCCAGTCCGAAGCATTGTTTGATGAGGAAATGGGACAGATGGGCACCGATGGAACCACAGGCGTTTTGGAATTCACGGCTCTCGTTGGCCATATCGCCAGGACGTGGCGAATCCAACAAGCTCTGGTCAGCCGACCCCGTCGCTAAATACGAGATAAAAGCCCATATTAGATAAATCGCTATGAAGAGCAGGCAGAATCCGATAACGAAGTTGATGCGTTCGTTGAAAAATATCTTGTCAATACCCAAAGCCTCTTTGAACGAGGATGCTGTGCGCTCTGATGATTTTGTGGTTTTACGCTTTGCCATACTTTTTAATTATTTACGAAGTGCAAATGTACGAAGAATTTCTTAGATTTCATCACAAAAAGCGTGATTTTATATATTTTTTATATACCTTTGCAGCGCAAATGACAAAAAAACTCTATCAGAAGTTCGATAAAAACGCCATCAGCACGCTGCCGAGGGTGCTGTTTGAGGGACGAATCGTCGTGGTGTTGAGTGAGTCGGAGGCGCAAAAAGCCGTCGACTTCCTACTCACACAACCCCTTTTGGGTGTGGATACAGAAACGCGCCCGCGCTTCAATAAGGGACCGATGAACCCCGTGGCACTGCTACAAGTCAGCTCACATAATATCTGCTTCCTCTTTCGATTGAATCTGTTGGGGATGTCGCCCTCCGTCAAGCGCCTGTTGGAGGACAAGAAGGTTCCCAAGGTCGGGCTGTCGTTGTCAGACGACCTGAATCAGTTGCACCGTCTGGGAGATTTTCAACCAGGATGGTTTGTTGATCTGCAGGACCGTGTGCCTTTGCTGGGTATAGAGGATTTGAGTCTACAGAAACTATATGCCAATTTCTTCGGACAGCGCATCTCGAAGCGTCAGCAACTGACCAATTGGGAGGCGGACGTGCTACAGGACAAGCAGAAAGACTATGCGGCTACTGATGCCTGGGCTTGTGTAATGCTCTACGAAGAGTTGATGCGTCTGGAGGTGACGGGCGACTATGAGTTGGTAAAGATTGAATAACTGCTACTGTTATGGCAATATATAAGACGATAAAGTTACGTAAAGGTAAGGATGAAAGCCTGAAGCGCTTCCATCCGTGGGTGTTCTCTGGTGCCATTAGCCAGATGGATGAGGGCATAGAAGAAGGAGAACTTGTTCGGGTTGTGAATGAAAGAGGCGATTTCATCGCTATCGGACATTATCAGCAGGGTTCTATCGCCGTGCGCGTGTTGACCTTCTCGGATACCGTCATTGACGACCGGTTTTGGCAATCGCGCCTGAGTTCTGCGCTGCAAATGCGCTTGGCTATTGGCGTTGCAGACAATGCAGAGAACAATACCTACCGACTGGTACATGGTGAGGGCGACCTCTTACCTGGGCTTATTATCGACGTCTACGACCATACGGCAGTCGTGCAGGCTCATTCCATCGGTATGCACAAGATACGTAAAGAGCTTTCTAAGGCCTTGGTAGCAGTGATGGGAGAGCGTATTGCCCATGTTTATTATAAGAGTGAGACGACATTACCGTTTATGACCGAAGAAGATAGAAACGGATTCCTATATGGCGGTAGCGAAGATAATATCGCTACGGAGAATGGTTTGAAGTTCTATGTAGACTGGTTGAAAGGTCAGAAGACGGGATTTTTCGTCGACCAGCGCGAGAACCGTTCGTTGCTGGAGCATTATGCTAAGGGTAAACGCGTGCTGAATATGTTCTGCTATACGGGAGGATTCTCGTTCTATGCCATGCGTGGTGGCGCCGAACTCGTGCATAGCGTTGACTCGTCGGCTAAGGCGATAGAACTGACCAAGCGCAATGTGGAACTGAACTTCCCTGGTGATGTTCGTCATGAGGCCTTTTGTGAAGATGCCTTTAAGTATCTGGAGGGTATTGGAAAGTCAACATCTAACACCCAACACTCAACACCCAATTATGACCTCATTATTCTTGATCCTCCAGCCTTTGCCAAACACCGTGGAGCACTACATAATGCGCTGAAGGGTTATACGCGCCTTAACCAAAAGGCATTTGAGAAAATCGAAAAGGGTGGACTGCTATTTACCTTCTCCTGTTCGCAGGTCGTCACCAAGGATCATTTCCGCAATGCTGTCTTTACAGCGGCTGCACTGGCTAAGCGAAAGGTGCGTATTCTTCATCAACTTCATCAGCCTGCTGATCATCCGATTAACATTTATCATCCTGAGGGTGAATACCTGAAAGGCCTGGTACTCTATGTGGAGTAAGGTTGAAGCATATATCAACAAACATAAGCTACTTGAAACCAGTAATTTGTATTTGGCTGCTTTAAGTGGTGGTGCGGATAGTGTGGCGTTGTTGCTGTTGCTAAAAGAGGGTGGTTTCAACGTGCATGCGGCTCATTGTAATTTTCGTCTGCGAGGTGCGGAATCGGATAGGGACGAGGCATTCTGCGTAGAGCTCTGTCGTCAGCAAGGTGTAGAATTGCACCGTGCTCATTTTGACACCCGCGAATATGCTGCAGTGCATAAGGTGAGTATTGAGATGGCGGCGCGCGAGTTGCGCTATCGCTGGTTTTCGCAGTTGCGTGAAGACATCGGTGCCTCAGGGGTCTGTGTGGCTCATCACCGTGACGACTCTGTGGAAACTGTCTTGTTGAATCTTGTGAGGGGCACTGGGTTGCGTGGGTTGACGGGTATACAGCCGCGCAATGGTGATGTGTTGCGTCCGCTGCTATGCGTTTCAAGAGCTGAGATAGAACAGTATCTGACTGACAGGGGACAGGGCTACGTGACGGATAGTACGAATCTGGAAGCAGATGTGATGAGAAACAAGATTCGCTTGCAACTGATTCCATTGCTCAAGACCCTAAATCCGTCTGTTTGTAGCGCAATAGCACAAATGGCCGACAATGTCTCTGGTGCACAGCAAGTGTTGGACGATGTGCTGAAACAATACAAAAATTGTAATATTCTAAAAACCAGCGAATTAGGGTTAAATAGTTCTCGTGAATATATAACGTTTGAATGGCTTAAAAACTACGGTTTCAACGGCACTCAGGTACGGCAGATTTTGGAAGCCGAGACGGGTGCTGCGTTTCATTCGTCTAAGGGCTATGATGTGTTGGCAGATCGTGGCCGTCTTATCGTAGAATCCTCGTTGAAACCGATGAAACTGGTGTGCATCCCTGAACCTGGAACCTATATTTTGGAAGACGAACAGCGGGTGGTTGTTCGGGAGGAACCTGTTTGGACGTCGAAGGCTGCTGATTGTGTGACCGTTGATGCGTCGAAAGTGACGTTTCCGCTGACTGTTCGCCGTGTGGCAGAAGGTGACAAGATGGTTCCTTTCGGAGTGAAAGGCAGTAAGTTGTTGAGCGACCTGATGACAGACCGTAAGATGACGCTCTTTGAGAAGCGTCGCCAATTGGTGGTCGTCGACGCTAATGGTCATATTGTATGGCTCGTAGGCATCCGTATTGACGAGCGTTTTCGTGTTACTGATGCCACATCAAGTGTGCTTTGTATAGAAAAGAAGTGAATATTTGCGTTAATTTTCCTAATTAACGTGCGGTTGTTTCAGATAAATGTTGTATCTTTGCACCTTAAATCACGCAAATATACGAAAAAACAATATTAAACACAAGTATGGGAAAGAGATTTGCCGAACATAACGGCTTAAACCTGACGCAGACGAACAACGATGTCTTGCAGATGTGGAAGGAGAAAAACATCTTCTGGCGCTCCGTGACGGAGCGGGAGGGTTGTCCGCAGTTTGTATTCTTCGAGGGACCTCCCTCAGCCAACGGACATCCGGGTATCCACCATGTGCTGGCTCGTTCGATTAAGGATTCCTTCAACCGCTATAAGACTATGCAGGGTTTCCAAGTGAAGCGTAAGGCAGGTTGGGATACCCACGGACTGCCCGTAGAGTTGGGTGTTGAGAAAGAACTTGGCATTACCAAGGCCGATATCGACAATAAGGAGAGCGACAAGTATATCTCAACAGAGGACTACAACAAGAAGTGTCGCGAGAACGTGATGATGTACACTCAGGAGTGGCGTGACCTGACAGAGAAGATGGGTTACTTCGTTGACCTTGACAATCCGTATATCACCTACGACAACAAGTATATCGAGACGCTGTGGTGGTTGCTGAAGCAGTTCTATAACAAAGGTCTGCTGTATAAGGGCTATACCATTCAACCCTATTCACCCGCCGCAGGTACGGGTCTTTCGAGCCACGAACTGAACCAGCCTGGTTGCTATCGTGACGTGAAGGACACCACGTGTACTGCCCAGTTTAAGATGAAGAACCCCAAGCCCGAAATGACGGGGTGGGGAACACCATATTTTCTGGCTTGGACCACAACTCCGTGGACATTGGCTGCCAACTCAGCCCTCTGCGTAGGTCCGAAGATTGACTACGTAGCCGTTCAGACCTATAATCCTTATACCGCTGAACCTATCACGATTGTCTTGGCTGAGGCCCGTCTGAATGCCTATCTGCCCGCTGAGGGTGCCATTACCGATGGCGGCGAACTGCCCAAGTATGAGCGTGGTGACAAGCTGATTCCCTATCGTGTCGTGGCCCGCTACAAAGGTACTGACTTGGTTGGTATGGAGTACGAACAGCTGATGCCCGCTATCAAGCCTATGGGCGATGCCTTCAAGGTGATTCCCGGTGACTATGTAACGACCGACGACGGTGCCGGTATTGTACATATCGCTCCTAACTTCGGTGCCGACGATGCCTTCGTAGCCAAGAAAGCAGGTATCTGTCCTATCGTACTGATTGACAAGAAGGGTGCTGAGCGTCCTGTTGTTGATTTGCAGGGTAGGTATTTTGTCATTGAAGACCTCGATGCTGACTTCGTCAAGAACTACGTGAACGTTGACGAGTGGAACAAGTTTGCAGGCCGTTACGTGAAGAATGCTTACGACGACACGTTGACCGATAAGGACGAGACGCTGGACATATCGATCTGCATGGACCTGAAGGCCCAGAACAAGGTGTTCAAGATTGAGAAGCACGTCCACAACTATCCTCATTGCTGGCGTACCGACAAGCCCGTGCTCTATTATCCCCTTGACTCTTGGTTCATCAAGAGCTCGTCGATGAAGGAGCGCATGAGCGAGCTCAACAAAACCATCAACTGGCAGCCAGAGTCAACAGGTACAGGCCGTTTTGGCAACTGGCTCGACAACCTGAACGACTGGAACCTCTCTCGTTCACGCTTCTGGGGCACACCGCTGCCTATCTGGCGTTCAGAGGATGGTGAGGAAATCTGCATCGGCAGCGTTGAGGAGCTGTACAACGAGATTGAGAAGGCCGTTGCCGCAGGCTTCATGAAGAGTAATCTGTTGAAGGATCAAGGCTTCGTGCCTGGCGATATGAGCAAGGAGAACTACGACAAGATAGACCTGCACCGTCCTTACGTCGATTATATCGTACTTTGCTCGGCATCAGGCAAACCGATGAAGCGTGAGTCAGACCTGATTGACGTGTGGTTTGACTCGGGTTCTATGCCTTATGCTCAGGTACACTATCCGTTCGAAAATGCCGAACTCATCGACAAACGCATTGCTTTCCCCTGCGATTTCATCAACGAGGGTGTCGACCAGACGCGTGGTTGGTTCTTTACCTTGCACGCCATTGCTACGATGATTTTCGACAGCGTTGCTTTCAAGAACGTGATTTCTTCTGGTCTTGTGCTCGATGCCAAGGGTAACAAGATGTCGAAGCATGTCGGTAACGTGGTCAATCCGTTTGATATGATTGGCAAGTACGGTTCTGACGCCGTGCGCCTCTATATGATGACCAATAGCGAGCCTTGGGACAACCTGAAGTTCGACCCAGAAGGTGTGGCCGAAATCAGTCGTAAGTTCTTCGGCACCTTATATAATAGTTACTCGCTCTTTGCGATGTATGCTAATGTCGACAACTTCGACCCGCAGACACCGCAGATTCCCGTTAGCGAGCGTCCTGAGTTCGACCGTTGGATACTCTCTTGTCTGAATTCGCTGGTTCAGGGTGTTCAGCAGGAAATGGACGGCTATGATCCTACTCGTGCAGGCCGACTCATTGACGCCTTTGTGGATGAAGACCTCTCGAACTGGTATGTTCGCTTAAACAAGAAACGCTTCTGGGGCAAGGAGATGGATAACGACAAGTTGGCTGCCTACCAGACCCTGTACGAGTGCCTGATGACCGTTTCGAAGCTGCTGGCTCCGTTTGCACCGTTCTTTGCCGACCAGATGTATAAAGACCTTGGTGGCGTTTTGGATAGCGTCCATCTCGACAAATTTCCCGAATTTAACGCAGCCCTTGTCAATAAGGACCTCGAAGAGCGTATGGCCATTGCCCAGCGTATCACCACCATCGTACTTGCCCTGCGCCGTAAGGAGAGCATCAAGGTAAAGCAGCCCCTGCAGACCCTGATGATTCCTCCCGTCGACAATGCCCAGCGCGACGCCATTGAGAGCGTCAAGCAGATATTCCTTCAGGAAGTAAACGTCAAAGAGGTGAAGTTTGTGGAGGGCGCTGGCATTCTGGTGAAGAAGGTGAAGTGTAACTTCCGCACCATGGGTAAGAAGTTCGGTAAGGATATGAAAGCCGTTGCCGCTGCCGTTGCTGCTATGTCACAGGAGCAGATTGCTGAATTGGAGACCAACGGAAAGGTGCAGCTGGATAGCTATGAGATTCTGGCTGAAGACGTTGAAATTATCAGCGAGGATATCCCAGGCTGGCTGGTAGGCAACGAGGGCAATCTGACCGTAGCTCTCGACATTACCCAGACCGACGAGCTGCGTGCTGAAGGTATGGCCCGCGAGTTGGTGAACCGCATCCAGAACATCCGTAAGAAGAGCGGTTTGGAGATCACCGACCACATCCGTGTGAGCATTGAGCCCAACGAGGCTTCCAATAAGGCTGTTGAGGCCTTTGGCGACTATATTGCCCGTCAGGTGTTGGCAGACGACCTCAAGGTAGAGGCCAACGATGGGCAGTCGGTAGCCTTTGATGACTTTAATCTGAATATTCAAGTAACAAAAATCTAAATAATTATGGCAGAAAAAACACGTTACACGGACGAAGAATTAGAAGAGTTCCGTGAAATTATCAATGAGAAGCTGGCGCTAGCCAAGCGTGACTACGACCAGATGATGAGTGCCTTGATGAATCAAGACTCCAATGATGTTGACGATACGTCACCCACGTATAAAGCACTCGAAGAGGGTAGTGCGACGCAGTCGAAAGAGGAGATCATCTCTCTGGCTGCCCGTCAGCAGAAATTTATTCAGGGTCTGAAAGCCGCCTTGACGCGTATCGAGAACAAGACCTATGGTATTGACCGTATTACGGGTAAGCTGATTCCCAAGGAGCGCCTGCGTGCCGTACCTCACGCTACGCTGAGTGTTGAGTCGAAGATGGCTGAAAAGAAGTAGAATGAGCAAGGAAGGCATTGTCTCAAGACGTGGAATACTGGCAGTAACTATCGTGTTCACAGTCCTGTTGGTCGACCAGTTGATAAAAATCTGGGTAAAGACCCACATGACCCTTCACGAACAGATAGAGATCCTGTCGTGGTTCAAGATTGTGTTTATCGAGAACAATGGTATGGCCTACGGCATGGAACTTGGTTCCAAGCTGCTGCTGAGCCTCTTCCGCGTGGTGGCTATCGGCATTCTGGGCTACTATATCGTGGCCCAGGTGCGCCGTCAAGCCCGCTGGGGATATATCGTCTGTCTGTCAATGGTGTTGGCCGGTGCTGCCGGCAACATCTTCGACTCGATGTTCTACGGTCTGATTTTCAATGCCTCCTCCGAGTTCTACACGTCCTACTTCGTACCCTTCGGAACGGGTTATGCACCTTTCCTGATGGGTAAGGTGGTAGACATGTTCTACTTCCCGCTTATTGTGACGACCTGGCCCAGCTGGGTTCCGATGGTGGGAGGTGAGCCGTATGTCTTTTTCAGTCCGGTATTCAACTTTGCCGACTCCTCCATTTCCGTAGGTGTCGTGCTGTTGCTGTTGTTCTACCGTAAGGAAATATCAGAACTGTCGTTCAAACAGTTGACGAGGCATGAAGCGTAGTCCGCTGTACATATTGCTTCTGCTGATGGCCTTGGCCTGCAAGCCCACTGTGCCGTCAGAATATATCCAGCCCAGCGAGTTGGAAGACTTGCTGTACGACTATCATGTAGCAGAGGCAATGGCCAAGAACGATGGTGCTGGCGAGATTGATTTCAAACGCAACCTGTATTTCCAGGAGGTGCTGAAGAAGCACCATGTCACCGAGGCAGACTTTGACTCATCGCTGGTTTACTACTATTCGCACGTCGACAAGCTCAAGGAAATCTATAGCCACGTCAGCGAGCGTATTGCCGACGAAGCCAAAAGGCTGGGTACCGAAGTGGGCGACATCAACCGCTATTCGCAATACAGTGCGTCGGGTGATACGGCCAACATCTGGACGGCTACGTCGCATGTGCTGTTGATTCCGCGGCCTACGAAGAACCGCTTTGAATTCACCATTAAGGCTGACTCCACCTTCCGTGTTGGCGACTCGTTTATGTTCCAGTTTATGACTGAGCATATCTGGCAGACAGGTTCTAAGGATGCTGTCGTCTGCCTGTGCGCCGCCTATGAGGGCGACAGCATCATGCAGGTGGTCAGCCACTCGTCGGTTTCCGGCATCGTGCAACTGCGCCTTCCGGCCAACCGCACACAGAAGCTCCGAGAGTTGCGTGGTTTTATCTATCTGACGTCTGACGGTGAAGAGACAGACTCGCGTAAGCTGATGTTCGTCAGTCAGATACAATTGATTCGTTTCCACAATAAGGAAATACAGGAAAAATATGAACAAGCAAAGCAAGACTCAGCCTACAAGGCGCCGCATAGCATGTCACGAGGTGATATCTCCGACAGGCAACAGCAAGACACTACAGGTCGTGGAGCTGACGAACGGTTACGTAGTCAGTCAGCACCCTTTAGACGGGGAGGAGGCAAACACTGAGTGGTTGCAGGGCACCATCCGGCTGAAACAAGACGAAAAAGGTATACGTGCATGGTATCAAGAACAACCTTTAACTTAAAATAAATAGACTATGAACATTAAATTTCGATTGGCGGTCATGAACTTCTTACAGTTCGCCGTATGGGGTGCCTACCTCGTTTGTATGGGTAACTTTATTGTACCTGCATTTGGTGAAAACCTTGGTAAGGAACTGTTGCCGTGGTTTTACATTATCCAAGGTATTGTCTCTATTTTTATGCCAGCCATTATTGGTATTGTGGCAGACAAATTTATCCAACCTCAGAGAATGCTTGGCCTCTCTCATCTGGTTGCTGGTTTAGGAATGTTGGGATGCTTTTGGGTGGCCTATAGCTCAGAAGTGTTAAACCCGACAACCTTTATTGTACTTTATACGTTGAGTGTGGCATTCTACATGCCTACAATTGCATTGACTAATACGGTGGCATTTACCGTATTAAAGAAAAATGGCTATGACACTGTTAAGGATTTCCCTCCCATTCGAGTATTGGGAACTGTTGGCTTTATTGCTTCCATGTGGTTTGTTAACAGTGCCTATTTGGACAATACTGGTTTTGGCCTTACGCTGGAAGCAAATGCATTTAAGTTTCAGAATACTTACATGCAGTTCTTTGTATCTGGTTTCTTAAGCCTCATGTTGTTCCTATATTGCTATACCTTACCGCAGTGTCCTCTGCAGAAGAAGGAAGGCAAAACCTCTATTTCCGAGGCTCTTGGTCTTAATGCGTTTAAACTCTTTAAGCGTCGTCAGATGGCTCTGTTCTTCATCTTCTCGGCTTTGCTGGGTATGTGCCTGCAGGTTACAAACAGCTATGCAGTCCCCTTTATGTCAAGCTTTAAACTGAGTCCTGATCCGCTTATTTCCGATTCTTTCGTTTCAAATAATCCTACCATGCTGAGCTCTATTTCGCAAATTAGTGAAGCATTGTGTATTCTGATGATTCCATTCTTCCTGAAGCGTTTCGGTATCAAGATTGTAATGCTGATGTCACTCTTCGCATGGGTGTTCCGCTTCGGCTTCTTCGGCATTGGCAATCCCGCTATGCCTGGTGCTATCTTCTTTATATTGTCTTGTATAGTCTATGGCGTTGCCTTCGATTTCTTCAATGTTTCCGGAGGTATTTTCGTCGACCAGGAGTGCGACCCCAATATCAAGGCATCGGCTCAAGGACTATTTATGATGATGACCAATGGTATCGGTGCGTCGGTAGGAGTGTTTGCTGCGGGTAAAATCGTCAATGCTTTCTGCCATACCGAAGGAGACTACTTGGTAGGTGATTGGCAGATCTGCTGGTTTGTCTTCGCAGCCTTTGCCCTGGTGGTTGGCATCACTTTCGCGTTGGTCTTCAAGCCTGAGAAGAAACCTATCACAGAGATTAAACATTAACAGTCAACAATACTGATGAAAGAGGTCAGATTCTTCTTCGCCCCTGATGCGGCTACCGCTCAGGAACTGCCTGCCGACGAAGCGACGCATGCCCTGCGTGTGCTTCGCCTCAAGGCTGGCGACGAGATGATGCTTATGGATGGAAAGGGAGTGTTCTATCGTGCTGAAGTCACGCTGGCTCATGCTCACCACTGTCAGTACGTCATCCGGGAGACGCTGCCTCAACCGCGCCAATGGAACGGAACGGTTCATCTGGCCATTGCTCCGACAAAGATGATGGACCGCATGGAGTGGCTTGTAGAGAAAGCTGTCGAGGTGGGCGTCGACGAAATATCCTTCTTGGATTGTCAGTTCTCTGAGCGCCGACAGGTCAAGCTGCCGCGTATCGAGAAGATAGCTGTTGCCGCCACCAAGCAGAGCCGCAAGGCTTGGATGCCACAACTCGACGAGATGACGTCGTTCACCGATTTCATCCGTCAGCCCCGCACCTGTCGCAAGTATATTGCCCATTGCTACGAGGAGGTTGCGCGTACCTATTTGTTTGATGAGCTCCGACAGCCCTCTGACATTCAGGACGCCTTGGTGCTCGTAGGTCCCGAGGGCGATTTCTCTATCGACGAGGTGCGCCAGGCCGTAGCTGCCGGCTATCAGTCTGTCCATCTGGGTTCCAGCCGTCTGCGTACTGAGACGGCAGGTCTTTCCGCGGTGATGATGATGCATTTAAGCAAAAACTAAATTTATACAAATGTTAAACAAAGAAGAGTATTGGCAACCGGAACTGGAAACTATGCCCCGTGAGGCGTTGGAGCGGTTGCAAGTTGAGAAGTTGCGCAAGTCTATTGAGATTGCGCTGAGGTCGCCATTCTATGGCAAGCGTCTGGCTGAGGCAGGTATCACGCCTGACTCTATTCAGACTGTTGCCGATGTGCGCAAGTTACCATTTACCACCAAGCAGGATCTGCGTGACAACTATCCCTTCGGACTGGTTGGCGGCGATATGAAGGATGCCATCCGTATTCACTCTACCAGTGGTACAACGGGCCATCCTACCGTCGTTACCTATTCGCGCCACGATATCGACTCGTGGGCAAACATGATTGCCCGCGACATGTATATGGTGGGTTGCCGCGATACCGACGTGTTCCAGAACTCCAGCGGTTACGGAATGTTCACGGGCGGACTGGGCTTCCAGTATGGTGCTGAGAAGCTAGGCGCTACCACGGTGCCTGCCGCAGCAGGTAACTCCAAGCGTCAGATCATGTTTATCCGTGACTTCGGAACAACTTGTCTTCACGCAATCCCCAGCTACGCCATCCGTCTGGCCGAAGTGTTCCAGGAAGAAGGCGTCGACCCGCGTGCCACCAAGTTGCGCACGCTGTTTATTGGTGCCGAGCCTCATACCGAGGAGCAGCGCCGTCGTATCGAGCGCCTGCTGGGCGTCAAGGCCTACAACTCGTTTGGTATGACCGAGATGAACGGTCCCGGCGTTGCCTTCGAGTGTAAGGAGCAGTGCGGTATGCACCTGTGGGAGGACAACTACATCCTCGAGATTGTCGACCCCGACACGCTGGAGCCTGTTCCCGACGGCGAGATCGGCGAGATGGTGCTCACCACGCTCGACCGCACCATGATGCCTATTCTGCGTTACCGTACTCGCGACCTGACGCGCATCATTCCCGGCGAGTGCAAGTGCGGACGTACCCATCGCCGTATCGACCGCATCAAGGGCCGTACCGACGATATGTTCATCATCAAGGGTGTCAACGTCTTCCCCATGCAGGTCGAGAAGATTCTCGTTCAGTATCCGGGCTTGGGCAGCAACTACCTCATCACCCTCGATACCGTCAACGACAACGACGTTATGACGGTCGAAGTCGAACTCGACGGCCTGAATACCGATGTCTATCCCGAGTTGCAGAAGATGACCCGCGACATCCAGCGTGCGTTGAAGGACGAAATCCTGCTGACGCCTACTGTCAAGCTGGTTAAGAAGGGCTCACTTCCCGTCAGCGAGGGTAAAGCCATACGTGTCAAAGACCTTAGACCGGGTAGGGGATGAAGTACTTCCTGTTAGCATTGTTCCTGTCGTTGGCTGGTGCTTCCTATGCACAGACTGCTATGCGTGATCTGTTGAAGACTATGCCTGCCGCACTGACTCCTTCGCTTTCTGAGAACAACCGTCTCGATATGGTTGATTTCAAAGATGCAGGAATGGCTGCGATAGTCACCAACGCCTTCGAGGGGAAGAGCGAGCTCACTCAGCTTACCGACAACTATGCCTCGCTACGCCTTAGCGAAGCTTTGCACTTAGACATGGCTTTGCTCACTGCTGGTGGCGAGCGCGTGCTTTGTGTGGTGATGACGTGGGGCACCGATCTTCGCGAGAGCACGCTCTCGTTCTACTCCGACCAGTGGCAGCCTCTGCCCACAGCACGCTATGTCGCGCTGCCTGCCTATCCCTTTGTGGCAACCCTTGATTCCGTTCAGCAGTCGCTCACGCTGACGCGTGTCAACTATTTCAACCAGCCTGCTAACGAGGAACAGGAAAAGCCAGTAAATGTGCAAACAATACTTAATTGGGATGGAAATATATTTAAATAAAGTTAAAGTTTTAGGTTTTGCCATGCGATTCACTTGCAGATTGAAATAAAAGTGGTACATTTGCCGTGTGTTTTTCATGGTATTAGATTATTAAGGTTAATTTAAAGATTGATTGTCGTGAGACAATCAATTCTTTTTTTACCCCCGTTGAACACTCCCTGAATCATGGATCATCTGTTGGCGAATACCCACCAAAAAACTCTCAGAACCCATTGTCTGTTGGTATTCTGAGAGCTTGCTAAGAGGTGCCTGGCGGATTCGAACCGCCGTAGACGGTTTTGCAGACCGTTGACTAAGCCACTCATCCAAGGCACCGTAGTTTCAACCGTAGGTTAAGCCACCGTTCTCTTAAGCGGTTGCAAAGGTAACACTATTTTTTGGATTCACAAAATTTTTGGCAGTTTTTTTTCATCTCACAGCCGCAACAGGGGCCTTTTCTGCGTATAGCGCGTGCTAAAGCCCATGCTGCATAGGCGATGGCTGCCGCTAATATCACGATGACTACGTAGATTTGCATACCGCTTGCTGCTCCCTCTGTTAATTCCTCAGCTTGCGCAACAGCACCTTGTTGATGGCCTGAATGCGTCGTCCGCTCTTGCTGATGTCCTCACGTACATTATTGATATTATTAAAGAAGTCGCTGAAGGCATTCAGCACCTGGTTGGGTTGTCCGCTATCTTCGGTAGCATCGGGATTGGTGACGATGTTGATGCCCAGATGCTCGATGTGCACGTCGATATCCGTTCCCGTCATGATGGGGTCGCCGTCATAGTGGATGGCCCCGGGGTGGTGGCGGTGTATGTGCAGGCTCTTCGTACGGAAGGTCTTGATCTTTGAGTTGTTGCCCAGCGTCTTCATAAACAGGTCGGCGGCTATCTGTGGTGCTTCCAGGGCGTCGAAGGGCTCCATGATGATGACGTCCATCATGCCGTCGCGCATGGTGGCTCCTGGCGCGATGTAGGCGTTGTTGCCGTACTGCGACGCGTTGGCACAGGCTATGAGGAACGCCTTATGATGGTGAATGCCGCTGTCGTCGACAATCTCGTAGGTCTCCGGGCGATACTTCAGTCCTTCCTTCAGCACGTTTTCTACGTAGGTCACCGGCCCACGCTTGCCAGCCTCGGCAAACTTCAGCGAGATAAACGCGTCGAAGCCAATGCCGCAGGTGCAGAAGAACGGCAGGTCGTTGATGACGCCGTAGTCGAACGGTTCTATCTGGCAGTGGTTGATGATCTGCAGCGCCTTGGCCGTGTCCATCGGCAGACACAGATGGCGCGCCAGTCCGTTGCCCGAACCGCAGGGAATGACGCCCAGCGCCGTTTGCGTGTGGGTCAGCGAGCGTGCCACTTCATTGACGGTACCGTCGCCACCCACGGCCACCACTATGTCGCGCCCCTCGGCAGCACATTGGCGGGTCAGCTCTGCTGCGTGTCCCCGATATTCCGTCAGGCGTACGTCGTAGTCAAAGCGGGTCTTGTCCAGCAACTCGTCGATAAGACTGGGTATATGGTCTTTGTTTTGAGTGCCAGAGATGGGATTTATGATGAAAGTAATGCTCTTTTTCGTATCCATTTCGTCTGCAAATGTACGAATTATACTCGAAAAACGGGCTTGAAAGCAAATAAATTTCTAAAAAAGAAAGAAATATCTGACTTTTTATGCACGGTTTCCATAAAAATGTGTAACTTTGCAGTCTGAAATCAATTTCGTAGCTCTGCTACACCTATATAATTTATGGGACAACTACAAGAAAAGTACAAACACTATCGTGAGCCTCAGAAGTTTATGGAGGCTGACGTTTATCCTTATTTTCGTGCCATTGAGGGCAAACAGGGAACCGAAGTAGAAATGGGCGGACACAAAGTGTTGATGTTCGGCTCAAACGCCTATACCGGTCTCACGGGCGACCAGCGCATCATTGATGCTGCCAAGGCTGCCCTCGATAAGTATGGCTCAGGCTGTGCCGGTAGCCGTTTCCTCAACGGTACGCTTGACTTGCATGTACAGTTAGAGAAGGAAATTTCAGAGTTCATCCACAAGGACGACTGCCTCTGCTTCTCTACAGGTTTCTCCGTCAATCAGGGCGTTCTCGCTATGGTTGTCGGCAAGGACGACTATATCATCTGTGACGACCGCGACCACGCTAGTATCGTTGACGGACGCCGTCTGTCGTTTGCCCGTCAGCTGCACTACAAGCACAACGACATGGAAGACCTGGAGCGTGTGCTGCAGAAGCTGCCCCACGACGCTATCAAGCTTATCGTTGTCGACGGTGTGTTCTCGATGGAAGGTGATTTGGCCAAGCTGCCCGAGATTGTTGAGCTGAAACACAAGTACAACTGCTCCATCATGGTTGACGAGGCCCACGGCATTGGTGTCTTCGGTGACCACGGACGTGGCGTCTGCGACTATTTCGGACTCACCGACGAGGTAGACCTCATCATGGGAACCTTCTCGAAGTCGTTGGCCAGCATCGGCGGTTTCATCGCCTCTGACTGGGACACCATCAACTTCCTGCGTCACACCTGCCGCACCTATATCTTCTCGGCTTCTAACACCCCTGCCGCTACAGCTGCAGCACTCGAGGCCCTGCACATCCTGCAGAAGGAGCCTGAGCGTATCGAGGCCCTGTGGAAGGTTACCAAGTACGCCCTGAAGCGTTTCTCCGAGGAAGGCTTCGAGATTGGCGATACCGAGAGCCCTATCATTCCCCTCTATGTGCGCGACGTCGACAAGACATTCCTCGTCACCGCCCTCGCGTTCAAGGCTGGTGTCTTCATCAATCCCGTCATTCCGCCCGCTTGTGCTCCTCAGGACACCTTGGTACGCTATGCCCTCATGGCTACCCATACCGAAGAGCAGGTAGAGCGTTCTGTGAAGGCGCTGAAGAAGATTTTCGTCGAACAGGGCATTATTAAGTAAAAAAATTGCGGAATTATTTGCAGGGGTCGCTGAAAATGCGTACCTTTGCACCCGCAAAATCGAGGTGTAGCGCAGTTGGTAGCGTTCCTGGTTTGGGACCAGGCTGTCGCAGGTTCGAGTCCTGTCACCTCGACTTCCACCATAAAATCCGCTGATTCACAAAGAGTCAGCGGACTTTTTCATTCCTCACTCCTCATCCTTTTCCGCCTCCCTCTTCAGATTGCTCATAGCGGGCTACGCGCTGCAGGCGAATGCCCTTGGTATGTCGATAGAAGATTCAGTCAGCCTTCAATCAGTTGGCCAAAGGGCATCGTGACCAATGGCGTAAAGTGGACAGTTGGACTCTCCTTTCTCCTTGATGGATGCCGTCTGCTGAGCATAGACGGCCTTCTTTGTGGGTTTATCGAATACACGCACATTCGGATATACACAGGTCATCAAACGTGAACGGTGATGGCAGTTTGTCGTAGATGTTACTGTTGCCTATTGTTTTGAGTCCTTACTATAATGACGTGAAAATGTAAAATAATTGACAAAAGGCGTGCTGAGAATCGCACGAAATCCACCAAACACTTACCAAGGTCCAAATTCGCAAATTATGAGGCGTTATTCGCAATCAACTGATATGTAACCAATTACGGATTTTTACTCTTTTGTCTGCCCCAAAATATTGTCCTTTTCGCCCACAAACATCGCCGATACACCCTTAAAAACCACAGTTTTCGCACCACAAAGATACCGTTTTTACATCACGAAGACGTAACTTTGAGGTCGTAAAGGTGGCACTTTGTGACCGCCGAGGCGTAACTTGGTGACCCTCGAGACGTAACTTTGTGATTTAACAACCGCAATCTTGCTTCCCATCTTCCTATATCTATCAAAAATCCAAGCACAATTTTTGGTACTTTTTCCTGACATTGCTTGGGCACGCAAAGAATTGCGGAGCGATACTTTTCTTATGTCCAAAACTCCTTTTCGCCTGTGTCTTCTATCTCGCCCTGACATTTAGGGCAGGTCTTCATGTCCCATATACGGATGTTGTCGCTGCCACATTGCAGACACAGACGGCCGACCTCGCTTCTGTAGGAGGGGGCTACGTCTGCAATGATACCACCCACCACGATGTTCTGGATGGTATGGCAGTCAGGGCAGAGCATGGGTGTAATCTGTTGGCGGAACAGGCCGCGTCCCTCATACACCTCAGCCTCATAGCCACAGGCTTTACAGCGATATTTTCGTTTCCAAGACATGCTTTATATTATATACGCATAATACTGAGGTGTCGGTATTTTATATTTTCGTCATGTGGTAGCCCATACGCTTCAGCTGCATGGCAGCTCCCATAAGGTAGAGCTGGTGCAGACAGGTTACGTAGCCATTGAAAGCCTCCTTTGTTCCTGGTTCCAGATGCTGGTGCATCAGGGCATTATAGACACGGGAGGCACACTCGCCAGTAACTTTCTCTAGAACCGTGTAGTCTATGCCTTGCAGCGAAAGCACTTCTTCACGGATATACTCATCCATGCAGTCATAGCCCCGCTTGTCGCGCATGTAGGCATAGAGGTCTTCAATCTTTGAGTATATCTCCCATTCTGTGTCCCACATCTTGGCAACGGCCATGCCAATATACATCATCCAACCGAGGGATGCCGACGGGAAATCCTGGAACTCCCTGATGCCATCGGGGATATATGTCTTAGCTATCTCTTCCCATTTGTCTTCGACATCGGGACATTCCGGCAACCGCTCGTCTACCTCCTGCATCGACAGCAGGAACTGGTGCAGGTCTTTTCTCAGTATTTCTTCAAAATTTTCCATAATATCATTTTATCAAAAGTTGATTCTCGTCACTCCGATGATGATGGCACTCCAAGCATCTTCTCGATAAGTGGCACATACCAGGTCTTGAATTGTTCTGCCGTTGGGGTATGGCCTCCGGGGAAATGAAACGCATGCGTATAGTGCTCTAAGAACAGTGGCTCGAAATGTGCTAGCGTGTCCTCCTCGCCGAAGACACCCCATACACGTTCCTTATTATTATAGCAGCTGAATTGATGTGCCTCCATTTTCTCGAACTCGCTAATAAGCTGTTCGTTGATGGTGAAGTCTTGCTTACCGTCGGCTCTTGGTGACTTGTACTGATGGTTGCCGATACGCTCGCGTAGGAATTCTGACATCTTGAAGTGCGGATTGCCGAGTAAGGCCGGGACTCCTAATGTCGAAGAGATTATCTGTGCATAGAACGAACCACAGCTATTGCCCACAAGGATATCCGGTTTCTCTTGGTCACAGATGTCGCGGATGAGCCGGATGGCATCGGTAGGGTGGAGTGGAAGGTCGGGAGTCAGTACGGTGGCCTTTCCATCGAAAGACCCCCTTAATGCTTGGGCTGGTACACAACTGCCGCTTGCATAGAATCCGTGCAGGAACAATATTTTCTTTTGCTGTTGCAAATCAGGGTATATTTGAAAGTTATCTGTCTATAGCGTAAGATCTTATTGGTTTCTAATAGCCGAGGGTCTCACCAACGAGCACGACGGTATGGCGGCCCCTGGGCGAGTTCCTCAGGAAGTGGACGTAGTTGCAGATGCTGTCGGCGGAGTTGCAATTATGGCAAATGCCGTCTTGTTGGCAGGGTGTCTTGATGTCGAATCGTGCTGCATTGATGGGCGACGCGGTGCTTCTGGCCCTTGCCAACGCGGCTTCTACGGTCTGGGCAACCTTGTTCAGACCAATGACGAAGATGACGTGTTTCGGTCCCCAGGTAATGGCTGCCACGCGATTGCCGTTGCCGTCGATATTCACGATGACACCATTCTCGGAGATAGCATTGGCACTGGTGAGATAGACGTCAGTGGTAAAGGCCCGGACGTACATGGCTTGCTTCTCTTCTGGTGTCGTCGCCAAGTCGCGGTCAATGACGTCTAGGGTGCCTCTGTCTTTCAGTGCTTGGGGGATGCCAAGGTCGCGGACGGTCATGGTGCCTCCCCATGTCACGCTGCTTCCGTCGGCAATGAGTTCAGAGACTTTACGGACAGCGTCTGCTGCTGTGGGGCAATAGTATGCCTTGATGTGGCGGCGCTGCAGGTTTTTGATGATGGTCTGTGCCAAATGCTCGTTTCTTGCTTCTGTTGGGGTCATCGTTGATAAGGTGTTTAGAATGTTTCCTGTACTGTTAATCTGTGTTTTTTGTTCTATTTTCAGTGCAAAACACAAAATAAATAGAAAAAAATAGGGCGTATTCCAATTTTATTTTGTAACTTTGCAGCCGCAAAAATGGTCTGGTAGCTCAGCTGGATAGAGCAACAGCCTTCTAAGCTGTGGGTCTCGGGTTCGAATCCCGACCGGATCACTTTTTTGAGGACTGGGAAAGGAAACGACAGGTTTTTGGGCCTGTCGTTTCCTCTTTTTTTCTACCGTTTCTTTCGCTTGTTGAAGAACTTGCCGTACGTCTTCATCAGCTTGCGGGCCAAGAGGAAGGCGTCGATAGCGGTAATGCTGTTGCTGATGAGGTTGGAAATGAGCTCGCCTTTGCTGTTGGCTTGCTGAGGAGCCGTCAAATCATGCCAAAAACCGCCAATCTGCTTGCTGTTGGCCTGTAGTGCTGTACGCAGTTCGTCTTTACGCTGTTCAATCTCTTCGAGCGTCTGATAAGTGGTTGGCTGAGTGTCTTGTATCATAGTATCAATTAAGGAGTGTAGAGGCAAGGAACTTAACCAGAGGACGCTCAATCCAGGACTTGCGGAAAGAGTATACCAAGATGAGTAGAAACAGGAACAGTAGGCCGATGATGAAGAACGCCGTGCCCAGTCCGACAAGGGGTGCCATCCAATAGGCGAGGGCGAAAGAAAGATAAAACAGCACAGCGACACCGAGGATGATGAAGACGATGGCTACGGTCAGGGCCGTGAGCAGTCGCACCACCTTCTCGATGACATTGAGCTTCAGATATTCTTTCTGAAGCCCCATGTAATTTTTCAGCGCCTCGATGAGCTGCGCTATAGTTTCTACGTTTTTGTCGCTCGACAACATCATTGTAAACGATATGTTCGCTTATGCCTCAACTTCGGGAGCTGCCTCGGCAATATCATCAACGAGGTCGCTGACCTGCTTGCGGCTCAACTTGATGTTGTGCTTCTTCATGAACTCGTCAACGGCATCCGTAATCTTTTCGCGGGTGTCTGCACCTTTCTCGGGGGCCAAAAGAAGACCAATTACTGCTCCGGCGAGAGCGCCACCGAAGAATGCGCCTAAATAACCTAAACTTTTCATAATAGTATCAATTTTAATAGGTAAAACATGTTTTCGAGGGCAAATATACGTAAAGTTTTCGAAATTAACAAACTTTATCGGGCAAATTTCTTGACTTTTGCCCAATTATTTGTAATTTCGCAAAAAATATTTGGAAAATCAATTTTTATATAACAAGAATTCAAGAATGAAGAAGTACACATTACTTTGCACAGCCCTCGCAGCGGCTATGCTTTTTACAGGTTGTAAATCAAGTGAGAGTGCCTATAAGCAGGCTTATCTGAAAGCTAAGCAGCAGGAAGAGGCTCAGCAGCAACAGCAGGCAACTGCTCAGGAGACGACTAACGCTCAGAACGTGGTTGTGCCTATGCAGGAAAAAGCAGCTAACAATACGCAGGTTGTTGACAATGCTGACAATGTTGCCGTACGCCAGGAGAGCGTTTCGGTGGTTAGCGGTGCAGGTCTGAAGAATTTCAGCGTCGTCGTCGGTTCGTTCTCTCTGCGTGCCAATGCTGAAGGTTTGCAGCAGACGCTGAAGAGTAAGGGCTACGATGCTCAGGTGGTGGTCAACAACAACGTATCGCCCGCCATGTATCGTGTGGTAGCTACGACGTTCGACACTAAGGCAGAGGCTGCTTCAAGCCGCAATGCCCTGCAGGAGCAATATCCAGGTGCCTGGCTTCTCTATGCCAAATAATCTGTGGCTCGGATATTATCTGTAGATTACGGAAAGAAACGTACAGGTCTCGCTGTTACCGACCCGCTGCAACTGATTGCCGGCGGGTTGGCTACAGTTGAGACGCATACATTGTTTGACTATCTGAAGGCGTATGTGGAACGCGAGGAGGTGGAGTGTATCATCATTGGCGAGCCTCGCCAGCCCAACGGCCAACCCAGCGAGAACCTGAAGCGAGTGCAGCAGTTTGTGAACCGCTGGCGTAAGGCAATGCCCCAGATTCCCATCCACTACTACGACGAGCGTTTCACGTCGGTATTGGCCCATCAGGCCATGATTGACGGAGGACTGAAGAAGAAAGCCCGTCAGGACAAGGCCTTAGTCGACGAGATTAGCGCCACCATCATTCTGCAAGACTACATGCGCTCGAAGAAGTAATTTTTCATCTTTCATTTTTCATCTTTCATTTAAAATGATATTACCTATTTATATATATGGCCAGCCCGTTCTTCGCAAGGTTGCCGAAGACATCACGATGGACTATCCCGACTTGGAGGGCTTTATCAAGGACATGTGGGACACGCTGGCCGAGAGTGAGGGTATCGGACTGGCCGCTCCCCAGGTAGGACGTGCCATTCGTGTTGTTGTCATTGACCTCGACGTGCTGAGCGACGACATGCCTGAGTATAAAGACTTCAGACGCGTGTATATCAATCCGCATATCGTCGAATACGACGATAGCGAGACCGATACGTCGGAAGAGGGTTGTCTGTCGTTGCCCGCCATTCACGAGAAGGTGGTGCGCCCCACGCGTATCCATGTGCAATGGCTGGACGAGAAGGGCGAGGCCCACGACGAATGGGTCAGCGGCTACTTGGCACGCGTCATGCAGCACGAGTTTGACCACTTGGAAGGAAAAGTGTTTGTTGATCGCGTTTCTCCGCTCCGTAAGCAGCTGATTAAGAGTAAATTGAAAGCACTGATTCAAGGACGTTACCGCTGCGGGTACAAGACAAAAGCAGTCAGGAAGTAAGCATTTTTATGGGTAGAAAGATTGTCCTCCTTTTGTTATTTGTTCCGATGGTCGGTATGGCTCAGTTCAATACCGACCGCCTGTTGACGACGGGTCGTTCGGCACTATATTACGAGGACTATGTGCTTTCTATCCAGTACTTCAATCAGGCCATTGCCGCCAAGCCCTATCTCTACGATCCTTGGTACTATCGTGCTGTGGCCAAATACTATCTCGACGATTTCTCTGGTGCTGAGAACGACTGTTCGGAAGCCATCAGCCGCAATCCCTTTGTGACGGGTATCTACGAGCTGCGCGGCTTGTGTCACATCCAGCAGAAAGACTATGCTGCTGCCGTTGCCGACTACAATACCGTGTTGCGCTATGAGCCCGAGAATATGAACGTATGGCACAACCGTACGCTGTGTCGCATACAGGAGAAATCGTACGACCAGGCGATGGCCGAACTCGACACGATGGCTACCCGCTGGAGCAAGAATGCCCGTGTCTACTTGATGCGTTCGGAAGTCTATTTGTTGCAGAAAGACACCACACAGGCCATTTCGGAGTTGGACAAAAGTCTTGCGCTGGACGCCTACGACGCTGGTGCCTGGTCGATGCGTGGCGGCATAGCCTTGTCGCGTGAAGAATGGAAAGATGCCGAAAACTATCTCAACAAGGCCATTCATCTGCAGCCCAAGCAAGGCGGACTCTACATCAATAGGGCCTTGGCGCGTTTCAACCAGAACAACCTGCGTGGAGCAATGGCTGACTACGACCTCGCCCTCGACTATGAGCCTAACAATTTCCTTGGTCACTACAATCGCGGACTGCTGCGTGCTCAGGTGGGTGACGACAACCGCGCCATTACCGACTTCGACTTTGTGCTGAAGCTGGAACCCGACAACCTGATGGCATTGTACAATCGTGCGCTGTTGTTGGAGAAGACTGGTAACCCGCGAGCAGCCATCCGAGACTATTCGCAGGTGATTGACCAGTATCCGAACTTCTGGACGGGTCTGCACCAGCGTGCCCAATGCTATCGTAGCCTGGGTATGACCAAGCAGGCTGAAACCGATGAGTTCCGCATTCTGAAGGCACAGATCAACAAGCGTTTCGGCCACCAGCCGCGTCTCTCGAAGAAGCAGATGCGTAAGCGTAGCGACGAAGATATCGAGAAATACAACCAGCTGGCCGTTGCTGACGAACAGGAGATGGAGCACGAATACCAGAGTGAGTATCGTGGACGCGTACAGAATCGCAAGGTCGGTATGGACTATCTGCCGATGTATGTCCTTTCTACCGAACGTCAGCAGCAAAGCGTCAGCAACTACGTGCCTTACGACCGTCAGGTTGATTCGTTGAATCGTGTGCTGCCAGCTGACCATCAGCTGTTTATCGTGAAAGGCCGCTCCACCATCAGCGATGTCGATGCCTTCCTCGAAGGACACGACGCCCCCGTTGTTGCCTGTTGGCTGCGAGCCGTCAGCGAGTGGCAGAACGACAGTACCGACATTCCCCTGCGAACGGCCAATCTCATCGACCGTCTGACAGAAGCTGTCACGTTGGCACCTCAGAATGCCTATTTCCACTATAATCTTGGTAATGCCTATGTGCAATGCCTAGACTTTGAACATGCCATCCGAGACTATACACGCGCCATTGAACTGGATGCCAATCTGGCCGAGGCGTATTACAACCGCGGCTTGGCTTACTTAGCCAACAAGCGACAGGAAGAGGCCATCCGAGACCTCTCCAAGGCTGGTGAACTCGGCTTGTATCAGGCTTACAGCATCATCAAGCGCGCACGCCAATAAAAATACGAATAATTGCTACTGTTTCCTCTTGATGATGAAACAGCCCAGCCGATGCGTCTTTCCTTTCTTATACATTGCCCGTAGCTGGTACATACCTTCCGGCAGACTGCTGATGTGAATGATGGGTTGGTTGACTAGCGTATGCACCACACGACCCTGCATGTCGCTGATGGTCAGCAGACGCGCGTCCAACTGGTGGCTGTCTGGTACGTTCAACGTCTCACCGTTGTTCTGTATCAGCAACATCGGAACGACAGCCATTACAGGTTTGTCGGATACTTCTCTGACGGGCATACTCTCGTTACCATAGCGGTCCATCGCCGTAACAGCATAATAGAGTGGGGGACGACCAGCCTGCCGATGGATGGACAGATGGTTGAACGCGCATCTCGTAGCTATTAGATTCTCGGCATTGCTGATATCGACAGGCGTTTCTGTCGAGGCGTAGACGTTATACAGCAGATAGGGACCGTCGCTGCGGTCGTTGGCTCCGCTCCACGCGAGTTGGTCACCCTCGGCTGTCCGTTCTACCGATAGCGTAGTAGGTGCGTCAGGTGCTATGCTCTGTGCCCACGTCATTGGCGGGATCAGCGACGGATGGCGGTCAAACAGCGTCATATAGTCATAGATCCCCTTCACATTGTCTAACAGAAATTTGGCGCGGAAGTGACAATGTCCCACTCCTATCTGACGCGTGACGTTCAGTTGTCGCTGTACCTCTGCCAACGGCCAGTTGCGCTCACGCGGATGCAGCATATATGTGCCCAAGCCCGATATGACCATGCGCCCGCTGCTCTGCTCCTGCCAGTCGATGGCAAACGGATAGAAGTTGTTGCCTTGAAAATACATCATCGGATACAGCTGATCCATCAACCCCTCGCGTAGCCAGCCTTGTGCATCTTGCGCCACTTGGCGACGTGCGTTCCATCCCCGCGAACTGTAGCGGCTCAGGTCGTCGTACTTGCCTATCGGTGAACAACTCATCTTTATCCACGGTTTGAGTCGTTTAACCTCGTGGCTTACTGTTTCAACGATATGCGTAATGTTGTCGGAACGTTTGCTACCGCGCCACGTCTCTGGATAGCGGATATAGTCCAGATGAATGCCATCCACGTCGTAGCGACTTGTCACCTCTGCGCAAATGCGTGCCAGATAGTCGGCCGTCTGATAGCTTTCGGGATTCATATAGCCCTCTTCGCCTATGCGTTTCACCAACGATGGATAGCGACGTCGCAACTGCTGACAGCCATAGCTGTTCCACTTGCCGATGGGGATGGTGACAATCCACGCGTGTAGCTCCATTCCGCGGCGGTGACACTCGTCGATGGCAAACTGCAAGGCATCGTATCCCGGCGACTGTCCAGGGCGCCCAGACAGACATCCGTCCCACGGTTCCAAGTCAGACGGATAGATGGTCGTAGCACGCACGCGCGTCTGCAACAGTACCGTGTTGATGTTGATGGCCTGCAGGCGGTCGAGCATGTTGGTCAGCTCTTGCTTCTGCCGTTCTATGCCCATGCCGTCGTGGGCATATCTCGAGGGCCAATCGATACCACCGATAGTGGTCAGCCACACTGCTCTTACCTCGTATTTGGGTTGTGCGAGTGTGGTCAACGAGCAAAGAATAAGGAGGGAAAGTATATGTCGTTTCACGTTATGCGTCAATTTTTGCATGCAAAGGTACAAAATAATTCATAATTCATAATTCATAATTCATAATTATTTGTACCTTTGCACAAAGAATAATAACATACATCGAATAAAATGATTACTTTTCTTGTGAGTCTGGTGGCTCTTGTGGCGGGTTATCTGCTTTATGGTCGTTTCGTGGAGAAAGTATTTGGCCCCGATAACCGTGTTACTCCTGCCGTAGAGAAAGCCGACGGTGTCGACTTCATCGTACTTCCCAATTGGAAGATTTTCATGATTCAGTTTCTGAACATTGCTGGTACAGGTCCTATCTTTGGTGCTATCATGGGTGCTAAGTTTGGGCCTGCTGCTTATCTGTGGATTGTCTTAGGTTGCATCTTTGCCGGTGCTGTACACGACTACTTGTCAGGCATGCTGTCTATGCGCAATGGTGGTGCAGGACAACCCGAACTCATTGGCCGCTATCTGGGTCAGCCTACCAAGAAGATAATGCTCGTTTTCTCGGTATTCCTGCTGATGATGGTGGGTGCCGTGTTTGTCTATAGTCCTGCGCTCATTCTAGGCAAGATGTGCAGCGACGACCTGTTGTGGGTCTATATCTGGTGCGGCATCATCTTCGTCTACTACATCATTGCCACGATGTTGCCTATCGACAAGATTATCGGTAAAGTCTATCCGCTGTTTGCCATCTCCATGCTGTTTATGGCTGTGGCGCTGATGGCTGTGCTCTTCATCAAGTGGCCTGAGCTGCCCGAATTGTATGAAGGTATTAGTGGCGAAGGATTCACTACGCCTATCTTCCCCGCTCTGTTCATTACCATCGCCTGTGGCGCTATCAGCGGCTTCCACGCTACGCAGACCCCTCTGATGGCCCGTTGCGTGAAGGACGAGAAGATGGGACGCCCCATGTTCTATGGCGCTATGATTACCGAAGGTCTTGTGGCACTCATCTGGGCTACGGTGTCGATGTATTTCTTCTATGGCGGTGCCGCCCAGGAGTTAGGTCAGCCGCTTACGCTACAGGCTCCCGAGGTGGTGACGGCAGTCAGCGAGGGTTGGCTGGGCACGTTTGGCGGACTTCTGGCCTTGCTGGGTGTTGTGGCTGCACCGATTACCAGTGGTGACACGGCCCTGCGTTCTGCCCGACTGATTATCGCAGAATTCATCCATTTGGAGCAGAAGACCATCATCAAGCGCATCTGGATCTGTATCCCGCTGTTTGGTGCCACCATGCTGCTGCTGTTCTATAACATCTCGAATCCCGATGGCTTCAACGTCATTTGGAGCTACTTTGGATGGGCTAACCAGACGCTGGCCGTCTTTACGCTTTGGGCCATCACGGTCTATTTGGTTCGCCAGCATAAACCCTACTGGGTAACCTTTCTGCCGTCGCTGTTTATGACGGTGGTCTGTTCGTCATTCCTAATGGTGTCGAAAAATGCTTTTGGCTTCGACATGATGGTCGGCTATGGTGTAGGCGGTGCTGCATTCATCATTGCCGTGGCGTGGTTCTTTACATGGAAGAACCGTGATAAGAAAGTTCAGGAATAATAATCAAAACAAAATAATTGCTTATGTTAAGTATTGATTTCTATAGGCCAAACTACGACATGGACGTTAAAGAACTCGTCGACAGACTAATCGACCTGTCGTTTGCTGAGGATATCGGCGATGGTGATCACACCACGCTGTGTTGCATACCCGCGGAAGCCATGGGTAAGTCGCATCTGCTCATCAAGGAGGATGGTATCTTAGCAGGTATAGAAGTCGCCAAAGAGGTGTTTCACCGCTTCGACCCCGAGATGCAGGTTGAGGTACTGATGCAGGATGGTGCGCGTGTGAAGAAAGGCGACATTGCCATGATTGTGACAGGTAAGACACGTTCGCTGTTGCAGACCGAGCGTCTGATGCTGAACATCATGCAGCGCATGAGTGGTATAGCCACGATGACCGATAAGTATGTACAGCACTTGAAGGGTACCAAGACGCGTGTGCTGGACACCCGCAAGACCACTCCGGGTATGCGTATGCTGGAGAAGCAGGCCGTAAAGATTGGCGGAGGCTGTAACCACCGCATTGGACTGTTCGACATGATTCTGCTGAAAGACAACCACGTCGACTTTGCTGGCGGTATTGTTAATGCCATTGACCGCTGTCATCAGTATCTGAAGGAGAAAGGCCTCGATCTGAAGATTGAGATTGAGGTGCGCTCATTCGACGAGTTGCAGCAGGTACTTAATCATGGTGGCATCGACCGCATCATGCTCGACAACTTCTCGGTGGTCGACACCAAGAAGGCCGTTGATATCATTGCCGGACGCTACGAGACGGAGTCCTCAGGAGGCATTACGTTCGACACCATTCGTGACTATGCCGAGCAGGGTGTCGACTTCATCTCAGTAGGTGCGCTGACGCACTCGGTGAAGGGGCTTGATATGTCGTTTAAGGCATGCTGATGGGGGTTAGGTGTTGGGTGATAGGTGTTGGCTGTTGGGTGTTGATGTCGTGTGGCGAAGAACCAACATCTAACATCTATCACCCAACACCATATCAGAGTCCCGTCAACTACGACATTGTATTGGCTGGCAATTTTGGTGAACCGCGTCCGTTTCATTTCCACGGTGGTATCGACATCAAGACTGACAATCAGGAAGGAAAGGAGATATTTTCTATTGCAGATGGTTTCGTCAGCCGTGTTACTGTTAATAAATATGGTTTTGGTAATGCCATCTATGTTGACCATCCCGATGGTAAGACTAGCGTCTACTGCCATCTGAAAGCTTTTGACGACGAGTATGAGGATGCCCTTCAGCTGAACCATCGAGACACTATTGACCTGCGCTTTCCACCCGACCGATTTCCCGTTAAGGCTGGACGACGCATTGCCTGGAGCGGTAATACAGGACACTCAACAGGACCTCATCTGCACCTTGAACTGCATGATACTCGCACGTGGGTGTTGCGCGACCCGATGCAGAAACTGGCACGCTTCATTGTCGACACTGTAGCGCCGCAAGCCCACTCATTCATGGCTATTCCCGTCGCGGGTGAGGGCGTGTTTAATGGCGGCAGTAGCAAGCAGACCTTTGGTTTTGGACAGCCAGATACAAAAAAACAGCGCACCGAGTGGACACTGTCTCGTGAGTTTACCGCATGGGGCAGGGTAGGCTTTGCCCTGTGGGCAGACGACTATAGCCAGCAGACCTACAACCACTACGGCATCCGACTAACGCGCCTGCTGGTCGATGGCCACGAAGTGTTCCGAGCCGATGTCGATAGCATTCCCGTCAGCTGTCAGCTGGAAGTAAACCTCTGGGGCGACTATGAGCATTGGCGGCGCACCCGTATCTGGTATATGAAGTCGTATCGTGAACCTGGTATGCGACTGCCAGTTCTACATACCGATTTCAATCGTGGCATTGTTTGTTTTAATGAGGAACGACCCTACCGCCTGACCTACATACTGACCGATTATCAGGGAAACGAGGCACGCTACAACTTTATTGTTCGTGGTGTTCACGACCCACGAGTAAAACAACATCCCGTAGCACGTAATAACCTGCTCAATGACTATCAGCTCTGGTTACAGTGTCTATGGCCGCTTAAATCTGATAGCATTCTAACACGTATGCCTAAATACTAATAACATACAATTTATCATAAAAAAAATATCGGCGCACCCACTTAGGATGTGCCGATATTTATGGTAAAAGGGAGTATTGTCTTACAAGATAGTCTTAACAGCTTCGAGCATGCCCTTCTCTTGGATGAGGTCGAGGAACTGCTTGATCATAGCGTTTAAGCCCTGAATCTTATTGAGGTCTTCGGCCCAGATAAACTCGGCGCCGAGTACACCGTCTGCCACCTTCTGCGTGTCGCCAGTAGCCCACAGCTCCTTGAGCAGACCCATGATCTTCTCGTCGTCGTTGGGGATGATTTCCACACCGTCAGCACGCTTGCCACCCTTGTAGTAGGTGATGATGGCAGCAAGACCGAAGACGAGACCCTTGGGCAGTTCGCCCTTGCGCTCGAGGTAGGTCTTCACGCCGGGCAGGTCGCGAGCCTGGAACTTGGGGAACGAGTTGAGCATGATGCTCGTCACCTGATGGTCGACGAAGGGGTTGTCGAAGCGCTCCAGCACGTCACCGGCAAACTTCTCGAGTTCGTCCATCGGCAGGTCGAGAGTCTGCATGAGCTCGTCGAACTGTACCTTGTGGATGTACTTCGAGATGACTTCGTGGTTGCAGGCGTCACGAACAATGTTGACACCGCTGAGGAAGGCAACGGGCGAAAGCACGGTGTGCGGGCCGTTGAGCAGAGTAACCTTACGCTTGTGGTAGGGCTCCTCAGAGGGTACGAACAGCACGTGCAGTCCGGCCTTGTCGGCGGGGAACTCCTGAGCGACTTCCTTCGGAGCCTCGATAACCCAGAGGTGGAAGTTCTCGGCCTGTACGACGAGGTTGTCGCGATAGCCGACTTTCTCCTGAATCTCGGCAATCTCCTTGCGGGGGAAGCCCGGAACGATACGGTCTACAAGGGTAGCGTAAACGCCGCACGACTCGTCGAACCACTTCTTGAAGTCAGCAGGCAGCTGCCACAGTTCGATATACTTGTTGATGCAATCCTTCAGCACGTGGCCGTTGAGGAAGATGAGTTCGCAGGGGAAGATGATAAGACCCTTCGTGGGATCACCGTTGAAGGTCTGCCAGCGGCGATACAGCAACTGAACCAGCTTACCAGGATAGCTGCTGGCGGGTTTGTCGTCCAGCTTGCAAGCGGGGTCGAAGGCAATACCGGCCTCGGTGGTGTTCGAGATGACAAAACGAATCTCGGGCTGGTCGGCCAGTGCCATGAAGGCGTCGTTCTGAGAGTAGGGGTTCAATGCGCGGCTGATGACGTCGATACGCTCGAGGGTGTTGACGGGCTTGCCGTTCTCACGACCCTGCAGGTTGACGTGATACAGACAGTCCTGACCGTTCAACCAGTCGACCATGCCGCGGTCGATGGGCTGTACGACAACAACAGAACCGTTGAAGTTGGTCTTCTGGTCCATGTTCCAGATAATCCAATCAACGAATGCACGAAGGAAGTTTCCCTCACCAAACTGAATCACCTTTTCAGGCATCACGCTCTTCGGAGCAAAGTGTTTGTTTAACGGTTTCATAAAAAGTATGTTTTAATAGTTTCGTTTTTTTTATGCTGCAAAGATAGTGAATATTTTACGAATAGAATTCTTCTTTTAACGTTTTTATCACGTTAACGTTTGCGAAATTACTGCTGCATCAGATAGGCCTTGAAATCGCTGAAATCCTTGCTCATGGCAACGCTTTGCTTCTGCCCCTTCATAAAGGCCTGCAGGCGCTCAGGAATCTCGATGTCGGTGCCCAGGATGGCGTCGACTTTCTCCTTGAACTTAGCCGGGTGGGCTGTCTCGCAGAAGACACCGACCTCGCCGGGCTTCAGACCTTCCTTCAGGGCGCGGTATCCGCAGGCACCGTGAGGATCGAGCACGTAACCGGTATCGGCATAGCATTGGCGCATGGTATCGGCAATCTGTTCGTCGCTGTAGGTGGCGCCACTGATGAGCGAGGTGATGGCCTGATGGGTCTCTTCGGGCGACAGCGTGTTGTTCTTCGAATAAAGGTTCAGGATGCGGGCAAAGTTTGAGGGGTCGCCGACATCCATCGCGTTGGCTAAAGTCTGAATGCTGGCCTTTGGCTCGTACTGTCCTGTCTGCAAATATTTGTAGAACACGTCATTAGCGTTGTTGGCAGCGATGAAACGCTTGATAGGCAGACCCATCTCGTGGCCGAAGAGAGCCGAGCAGATGTTGCCGAAGTTACCGCTGGGCACGCACATGACGATGTCTGATGTCTGATGGCCGAGGGCAGCAAGGCGCGCTACAGCATTGAAGTAGTAGAATGCTTGTGGCAGGAAACGGGCCACGTTGATGCTGTTGGCCGAAGTAAGCTTCATGTGGCGATTCAACTCTTCGTCCATAAAGGCCGACTTCACCAGCGCCTGACAGTCGTCGAACACGCCGTCCACCTCGATGGCGGTGATGTTCTTGCCCAGCGTCGTGAACTGGCACTCCTGAATAGGGCTTACCTTGCCCTTAGGATAGAGCACATAGACGTGGATGCCGTCAACGCCGAGGAAGCCGTTGGCAACGGCAGAACCCGTGTCGCCACTGGTAGCCACGAGGACGTTTACCGTTCTCTCTCCTTTTTCCTCTTTCCTCTCTCCTCTGATAAAGTACTGCAGCAAACGCGCCATAAAGCGTGCGCCGACATCCTTGAAGGCGAGGGTGGGACCATGGAAGAGCTCCAAGGCATAGATGTTGTCCTCCACCTTGACTACCGGACAGTCGAACGATAGCGTGTCGAAGACGAGGTCTTGCAGGGCATCTTCGTCGACGTCCTCGCCAAAGAAGTTGGAAGCTACGTTGTAGGCAATGTCCTGAAACGATAGGTCCTTCATGTCGTCGAAAAACTCTTTCGGCAACTTGTATATCTCTTCTGGCATGTAGAGACCGCGGTCTTCTGCCAGTCCTTTTACTACGGCCTTCTCCAGATTGGCCTGTGGTGCTTTACCGTTAGTGCTGTAATATTTCATAAGCTCATAAATGTTTTCATAAATTCGTCGAGTTTCAGAAGTCCGTAAACGCCTGACACACAACTGACTTCATCGTATTGCTGTACGTCGTCAGCCTCAATGTCGCGGTGCCATATCAGGAAAGGCACAGGCTGGCCCACATGGATACGCTGTTCAACAGGCGTCAGGTGGTCGGGCAGTACGGCAATACATACTGGCTCGTCCCACTCGCGTACCTCTTTATATATGGGGGTGATGAGTCGCTGATCCAGATACTCAATGGTTTTGAGTTTCAACTCCAGGTCGCCATCATGTCCGGCTTCATCGCTGGCTTCGACATGTACGAATACAAAGTCGTCAGTTCGCAGGGCGTCGATAGCTGCCTGTGCCTTACCTTCGTAGTTGGTGTTGGCCAAACCTGTTGCTCCCGGCACCTTGATGATGCGCAGACCAGCATATTTACCGATGCCTTGAATCAAGTCGACAGCCGAGATGACAGCACCGCATTTTACCTGCGGATACTGTTCCATCAGCGTCTGCATCGAGGGACGATAGCCACCGCTCCAAGGCCAGATGCTGTTGGCTTGCCGCTCACCCTTGGCAGCCTTTGCCAGATTATAAGGGTGCTTGGCCAGCAGCTCCTGCGACTTCAGAATAAGATCATTGATCAAATCTGCTGTTTCCTGTGCTTCAGGAATATTTGCTTTTACCAGCAGTGAGCGCCATTCCTCATTGGGATGATCGTGGGGTGGGGCACATGTAATGTGCTTGTTACCACCTTTGATGACCAACAAATGACGATACTGGATGCCGCAAATGAACTTGACACGATCTGAAGCAAGATGCTCGTTCAGATAGTCAATCAGCACGCGGGCATCTTCCGTTTCCAGATTCCCACCGTTATGCGTGATAATCTTTCCGTCTTCCAACGTGATGATATTGCAGCGGATGGCAAAGTCATCATCAGCCATCTCATAGCCGATACTTGCTGCCTCCAAGGGGCCTCGGCCTTCATATACTTTGTTCAAATCGTAGCCGAGGATAGCCGTATTGGCCACCTCGCTGCCTGGAGGAAAGCCTTCAGGCACAGTGACGAGACGTCCACAGCGTCCTTCACGCGCCAACTGGTCCATCATGGGCTTATGGGCATATTGCAGCAAGGTCTTCCCACCGAGTCGCTCGACGGGAAGATCTGCCATGCCATCACCAAGAATAATTATTCTTTTCATAGGGCATATAGGTCTTATAAGTCTAATAGGGCTTATATGTTCGCTATGCTCATGATATTTGCGAAGACGCCTGCGGCAGTTACGGCAGCACCGGCACCATAGCCCTGGATGAGCATTGGGTATTCCTTATAGCGCTCAGTCGTCAGCAGCACGATGTTATTGGAGCCTTCCAGACCATAGAATGGATGTCCGTAGGGTACTTCCTTCAGGGCTACGCTGGTCTTGAACGACGAAGGATTGTTCTCGTCAGCTTCCATCGTGGCGACAAAGCGCCAGCGCTTGTTCTCGGCCTCGAGCACCTTGCGGCGACATTCGAAGTCTGCATCGAGTTCAGGCAGACGCTTCCAGAAGTCTTCAATCGAGCCCTCGAAGTAGCTGTCGGGCACGAAAAGGTGCTTTTCAACATCGTCCTGTTCAACCTTGTAGCCAGCCTCACGCGTCAAAATAACTAGCTTTCGGATTACATCCGTACCGCTGAGGTCGATACGTGGGTCGGGTTCAGAGTAACGCTGTTCTTTAGCGCGACGAACTGTCTCAGAGAAGGGCACATCGGCAGCAATCTCATTGAAAATGAAATTCAGCGTACCTGAGAGGATCGCCTCAATCTTCAGGATCTTGTCTCCTGAGTTGCACAGGTCATTGATAGTGCCAATGATGGGAAGACCAGCACCTACGTTGGTCTCATAGCGGAACCATACGCCACGGTCGCGGGCTGTCTGACGCAGTTTGAGATAGCTGTCGTAGTCGCTGGAAGCGGCAATCTTGTTGGCAGCTACGACGGATATGTTATGCTCCAGGAATGTCTGGTAGAGAGTTGCAATCTGCTTGCTGGCGGTACAGTCAACGAAGACGCTGTTGAAGATATTCATCTTTACAATCTCGTCACGCATGTGGTCGGTATTGGCAGGGAAGCCAGCACGCAACGTCTTCTCGTAGTTGTCGAGGTCGATACCGTCGCGATCCAATACAAAGTTGTCGACATCGGAAATGCCCACCACGTTCAGCTTCAGGCGGCGCGATTGCATGAGGAACTGCTGCTGGGTGCGAATCTGTTCGAGCAGCATGCCACCTACGGTACCGATACCGCAGATGAAGAGGTTCAGCACCTTGTATTCCGACAGGAAGAACGAGTCGTGGAGCACGTTCAGGGATTTACGCAGGAATTTGCCGTCAACGACAAATGAAATGTTCGTCTCAGAAGCACCTTGTGCACAGGCAATCACCGAGATACCTGAGCGTCCCAGTGTGCCAAACAACTTACCGGCAATACCTGGCGTCTGCTTCATGTTCTCACCCACGATGGCAATGGTGGCAAGACCACTCTCTACCTGCATGGGGAACATAGCACCTGTCTCGATCTCTTTAGCAAACTCAGCGTTCAGCACTTCTGCGGCAGCTGCAGCATCTTCGTCGCGCACACCGATAGAGGTAGAGTTCTCGGAAGAAGCCTGTGACACCATAAATACAGAAATACCCTTGTTGGCCAGCGTGGTAAAGATACGACGGTTCACACCAATGACACCCACCATCGACAGACCTGTAACGGTAATTAGCGAAGTGCCCTTGATGCTTGAGATACCCTTGATAGGCTTCTGGTCGTTCTCAATCTTGGCCTTAATCAGGGTTCCTGGATGTTCGGGATTGAAAGTATTCTTTACCTTGACAGGAATATTCTTGACACAAACGGGATAAATCGTCGGGGGATAGATGACCTTAGCGCCGAAGTTACAGAGTTCCATAGCCTCGACGTACGATAGTTCGTTAATGGTATAAGCCGTCTTGATGACCTTTGGGTCGGCTGTCATAAAGCCGTCAACGTCAGTCCATATCTCAAGGATTTCAGCATTCAGAACAGCAGCAATGATAGATGCCGTGTAGTCAGAACCGCCACGTCCCAAATTAGTCGTTTCATGTGAGTCGCGGTCACGAGCAATAAAGCCAGGAACTACATACACATTTTTCTCGTTGATGTCCTTGAAAGCCTCCTTTACCAGTTGCGTCGTCAGGTCGGCATCAATGACGTGCTTGCCTTCCTTGTCCCAGGTGCGAATGAAGTCACGGCTGTTCATACGAACACCATTCTTAATCATAGCTGCCACGATATGAGAACTCAGACGCTCACCATAACTGACGATGGTGTCGGCCGTCTTCTCGCTCAGGTCGTGAATGAGGTAAACACCGTAGAAGATACTCTTCAACTGGTCGAAGAGCTGGTCTACATTATTAAATAAGTCTATGCGCTTTTTGTCATCCGTAATGATAGCCTCAATCATCTGGTGGTGGCGTGTTACCATCGTGTCGAATTCCTCACGATAGTGCTCATCGCCCTGCTTGGCCATCTTTGATGTGGCGATCAGTTGGTCGGTGATGCCGTTCAGTGCACTTACTACTACTACGACAGGTTGCGTCCGAGCCTCTGTCTCCACAATTTTTTTCAAGCTAAGAATGCTTTTTACGGAACCTACGGACGTTCCGCCGAATTTCATTACTTTCATATTTCTATGCAATTTATCTTACCACCGGTACCCCAAAACAAGCGGGGACTACTCCAATGGCGCTGCAAAGGTAATAGAAATAAAGTAAATATCCAAAAGAAAAAAGAATTCTTTTGGATATTATACTTAAATTTCATCACTCATATACCCTTGAGGTAGGCGTCGACAATTGTACTGAGAAGCCATAATCTCGCCATAGGCTCCTGCCGAACGGATGGCCAGAAGGTCGCCACGGTGGGCGGCGTTGAGGTCAATCTGCTTGGCAAAGACATCGGTAGACTCGCAGATGGGGCCGACGACGTCGTAGGCCAGGAGCGGTTCGTCGCTGGAGATGTTTTCAATCTTGTGGTAAGCCTGATAGAGTGCCGGGCGGATGAGGTCAGTGAATCCGGCATCGACGATGCAGAAACGTTTCTGCTGTCCCTCCTTTATATATAAGGTACGCGTAATAAGCGATCCGCATTGGGCCACGACGGCACGTCCCAACTCGAAGTGGAGCGTCTGGCCGGGGCGCAGGCGCAGCTTCTTGGCATAGGTGTCGAAATAGGCCTTGAAGTCGGGGATGGGCACGCGGTTGGGGTGCTGATAGTCGACACCCAGTCCGCCACCGACGTTGATGTGCTCGAGGGTGATGCGGTGGCGCTCGAGTTCGAGCTGCAGGTCGTTGACACGGTTGCAGAGAGCCTCGAAGTCGCCCATGTCGAGTATCTGGCTACCAATGTGGAAGTGAAGGCCGACGACGCGGATGTAGGGCATGTGCGAGGCCTCGTCGATGACGCGCAGCATGTCGCGCATGTCGATACCAAACTTATTCTCGGCCAAACCGGTGGTGATGTTGGCATGGGTGTGGGCACCGACGTTGGGATTCAGTCGGAAGGCCACGCGGGCCACCTTGCCCTTGGCGGCAGCCAGTTGGTTGATGACCTCGAGTTCGGGAATGCTCTCGACGTTGAAGCAGAAGATGTCGTTGTCGAGTCCGAGGTTGATTTCCCAGTCGCTCTTACCTACGCCGGCATAGACGATTTTCTGACTGGGGAAGCCGGCACGGATGCTGGCCTCTATCTCGCCACCGCTGACACAGTCGGCACCCAAGCCTGCCTCGCGGATGATGCGTAGCAACTTGGGGTTGGCGTTGGCCTTGACGGCATAGTGAACCACAAAGCCTTCGTGTTTGTGGGCCTCTTCACCGATGGCACGCAACGTCTGGCGCAACAGGTCGGTATCATAATAGTAGAACGGCGTCTGCAGCTGTTCGAATTTGTCTAAAGGAAAAATACCTTTCATCTTAGTTTTTGTGTTTTATTTTACTCATTACTCATTTCTGGTGAAATAAGGTGTTGCTGAGTGACTGCAGGGCACGCTTCTTGTCTTCCTCTTTGATAAGGAATGAGATGTTGTAATTGGAGCCACCATACGAAATCATGCGCACGGGAATATTATTCATGGCGTCGAGCACCTTAGTCTCAAAGCCGATGTTCGACCAATCGAGATCACCCACGACGCAGACAACACACATGCCTGTATCGACAGTTACGGTACCGTACTTCTTCAATTCGTCGACGATTTCACCGAGGTGTGCGCTGTTGTCGATAGACATTGAGACGCCGACCTCAGAGGTGCAGACCATGTCAATAGGTGTCTGGTAAGACTCGAAAATCTCGAAGACTTTACGCAGGAAACCGGTGGCCAGCAACATGCGCGACGACTTAATCTTGATGGCGATGATGTTGTCTTTAGCAGCGACAGCCTTGATTTTTCCATACTCAGTAGCATTGCTGATGGTGGTACCCTCGGCGTCGGGGTCCATCGTATTGAGCAGACGGACAGGAATGCCGGCATACTTGGCGGGCTGGACGCAGGTTGGGTGCAGAATCTTGGCACCGAAATAGGCCAGCTCAGCAGCCTCCTCAAAGTGCAGCTGATGGACGGGCTCGGTCTTATCTACCACGCGCGGGTCGTTGTTATGCATGCCGTCAATGTCTGTCCAAATCTGAATCTCTTCGGCGTTCAGGGCAGCACCAATGAGCGATGCGGTATAGTCGCTGCCACCACGCTGCAGGTTGTCGATTTCGCCATAGGCATTACGGCAGATGAAGCCCTGCGTGATATACACCTGTTGGCCTTCGTTCTCCTGCATGATAGCGCTGAGCTTCTCCTTGATATAGACGGGATCGGGCTCGGAGTTCTTGTCGGTACGCATGAAATCGAGCGCGTTGAGCAGTACGGCCTTGATGCCGTTCTCCTTCATGTAGTTGACCACCATATTAGTCGACATCATCTCGCCCTGGGCCACGATGCTCTTCTCTTCAAACGAGGTGAACAGTTCCTTGGTGAACGAGCGCAGGTAGTTCATTTCGCTGACGATGAAGTCGCGTGTCTGTTCCTTCATGGCATCAGTAGAGTAGAGCTCATCGATGTGCTTCATGTACTTGCGCTCTAACTGGTTGATGACCTCGTTGGCACCCTCAGGGTTCTTCTTGTAGAGATAGTCGGAAATCTCGACAAGCGAATTGGTGGTGCCCGACATAGCAGAGAGAACGACGAAGACGGGTTCTCCTGACTTGGTGACTAATGTGGTTACTTCCTTCATGCGGCTCGGCGTACCTACCGACGTTCCGCCAAATTTCATTACTTTCATACGCTTTTGTGTCTATTTTTTACATTTTTACTTTTTCTCATTTCAATTTTAAATCGACAGGTCTTCGCGCGTGCTGTAGTCAACACCCGACTGCCCGGCAGTCTCGCTGTCCTCGTAAAGTGAGATGCTGTTGTAGGTCTGCGTGATATCTTCCAATCGACCGTCGATACAACGATAGACAATGCCGGGATACTCGCTGAGCAACGAGATGTTGTGGGTCGTCATCACTACGGCAGTACCTGTCTGTGTGACCTGACGCAACAACTGGATGATGTTGGCGGCAGTCTCCAGATCGAGATTGCCCGTAGGCTCGTCGGCAATGATTACTTTGGGCTTGTTCAGAATGGCGCGGGCAATGGCGATGCGCTGCTGTTCACCACCCGATAACTCGTGGGGATAGCGGTCTGCGAAATCCTGCATCTCGACATCTTCCAACACATCGTGGATGCGCTCGTCGATCTCGTCTTTCTTCTTCCATCCGGTAGCCTGCAAGACAAACTTCAGGTTTTCGTAGACGGTACGGTCGCCTAATAGTTGGAAGTCCTGGAAGATGATACCCATCTGACGGCGCAGGGCGGGGATATACTTCGTCTTCAGTCCACGCAGGTCGTGGTTGAGCACAAAAGCATTCTCAGCTGACTCAACGTCCATCTCGAAGTAGATAGTCTTCAGCAGCGAACTCTTGCCAGAACCGACACGGCCTATGACATAAATGAACTCGCCCTCATCGACGTGGAAGTCGACATCATGCAATACGGGGGCTCCGTCTTTGTGGTAGATATCTACCTTCTTATAATCTATCAGCATCTTACTATTTACTATTTGACGATTTACAATTGACTATTTCATTTTGCCTGCAGCCTTTGCCTCGCGACGCTGGCGGTCCCAATCGGGGTCGTGGCGGCGATGCAGCTCCTCGGCGACATCCTCGATGTTCAGTCCCTTCTCGGCCAACAGCACGATGAGGTGGTAGAGCAGGTCGCTGGCCTCGTAGACAAGGTGCTCAGCAGTACCATTGGTGGCTTCAATCACAGTCTCCAAGGCTTCTTCGCCTACCTTTTGGGCTATCTTGTTGACGCCTTTGTTGAAGAGGCTGGTGGTATAGGAACCCTCAGGCATCTCTTGCTTGCGCTTGTTGATAAATGCCTGTAGCTCCGACAGGAAGAGTAGGGGATTACCCTCATTGTTCTCACCCCAGCAGGTGTCTGTACCAGTATGGCAGGTTGGACCTACGGGATGGACACGAACCAACAGGGTGTCGTTGTCGCAGTCAATCTTTATGTCCACCAGATTGAGGAAGTGGCCGCTAGTCTCGCCCTTGGTCCATAAGGTGTTACGCGTACGGCTCCAGAAGGTGACATGCTTGGTGTCGATGGTCTTGTTATAGGCTTCTTCGTTCATGAAACCTAGCATCAGCACGTTCTTTGTGGTGGCGTCTTGAATGATGGCAGGCACCAGGCCGCCCATCTTATCGAAATCTATTTTCATATTCTAACGTTTATTCCTTCTTGTCTTAAATACTGCTTGAGCTCTGGAACGGGTATCTCACCGAAGTGGAACACAGAAGCGGCCAAGGCAGCATCGGCATGGCCCTCGGTAAACACATCGCGGAAATGCTCTTTCTTGCCGGCACCACCGCTGGCGATGATGGGTATCGACAGGGTATCGGCCAGTTCACGCAGAGCTTCGTTGGCATAACCGTTCTTCGTGCCGTCGTGGTTCATCGACGTAAACAGTATCTCGCCAGCGCCACGTTCCTGAGCCTCACGGGCCCACTCGAAGAGTCCGCGCTCGGTACGTTCACGTCCGCCTTTCAGATAGCAATGCCAACCATCTTCATCCAAACGGGCATCGATAGCTACCACACAGACCTGACTGCCAAAACGGTTAGTAATCTCGTCGATAAGCTCAGGACGACGGATTGCGGCACTATTGATACTCACCTTATCGGCACCGGCATAGAGCAGGCGTTCAACGTCCTTTAGCTCGTTGATGCCACCACCAACGGTAAACGGTATGTTCAGCGTCTGGGCGACTTTCGTCACCATCTCGGTAAACGTCTTGCGACCTTCAAACGAAGCGGTAATGTCAAGAAAGCAGAGCTCGTCAGCACCCTGGTCAGAGTAAGCCTTGCCCAACTCCACAGGGTCACCGGCACTTCGTAGATTCACGAAGTTGATGCCTTTGACGGTCTCACCGTCTTTAACGTCCAGACAGGGTATTATGCGTTTTGCCAGTCCCATAGTTCTTGCAGATTGATTTTACCTTCATAAATGGCCTTACCAAAGACAACAGCAGGAATACCTGCAGCATCTAAGGCCTTAATATCATCGATAGACGAGACACCACCACTGGCTATCAGATGCAGCTGCGGATATGTCTCCATTACCTTTTTATAGAGGTCGATGGCAGGACCTGCTAACGTACCGTCTTTCGATATTTCTGTGCAGAGCACGTTCTTAACACCAGCGTCGATATATTTCTTCAGGAAGGGCAGAAGGTCTTCCGTAGAGTCCTCTTTCCAACCATTAATGCTGATGCGACCGTTTCTGACGTCAGCACCTAAGATAATGCGCTCAGCACCGTATTTCTCCAGCCATCCCAAGAATCGGTCAGGTTCTGTGACAGCAATAGAGCCAATGGTCACCATCGAGGCGCCACAGCGGAAAGCTTCTTCTATATCTTCGTCGGTCTTGATGCCTCCGCCAAAATCAACCGTCAGCTTTGTCTCTGTCGTAATTTGGCTGAGTACTGCACCGTTGACGATATGCTTCGACTTTGCACCATCAAGATCGACAACGTGAAGACGCTGATAACCAATACGCTCAAACTCCAAAGCCATATCCAGCGGGCTGCCATAGACCGTCTTCTGGTCATAATCACCCTTGGTCAGACGTACACATTGCCCATTGATGATGTCTATGGCTGGTATCAGTTCAATCATAGCTCTAAAAAGTTTTTAAGGATACGTTCACCCACCTTTCCACTTTTTTCAGGATGGAATTGACAAGTGTAAAAATTATTCTTATGCATCGATGCAGAGTAGGGGAGAATATAGTCAGCAATGGCGATAGTGTCCTCACAGACAGGCACATAGAAACTGTGTACGAAATATACATAAGGATTCTCGCCAAGTCCTTCCATCAGTTCATCACATCTGCCATCATCCATCTTACATCTTACATCCAGACTGTTCCATCCCATACACGGCACCTTGTCTTCGTGTTTTTCAGGCTGGAAACGCTTAACTTCTGCGTCGAAAATGCCTATGCAGTCGACATCGCCTTCCTCAGAGTGCTTGCACAACAGCTGCTGACCAACGCAGATGCCAAAAACGGGCTGCTTCAGGTCACGAATGACTTCGTCCAAGCGACGGGCTTTTAGATATTCCATCGCACCACGTGCTTCGCCCTGACCAGGAAACAATACGCGGTCAGCCTTCTGCAGTTGCTCGGCATCATCCGTCAGCAGTGGCTCAATACCCATTCTGCGAAGGGCATTCACCACCGAATAGATGTTTCCAGCATTATATTTTACGATTGCTACGTTCATATTTACACAATAGGGTCGGTTCCGCTGTGTAATCAGCTGAAAATGATTGTTTTGTTCTTGAAAGTCAATATCTTACGCTGGATGTGCTTGCTGACGGCATGCGACAGCACAATCTTCTCCAGGTCTTTGCCTTTCAGTACCAAACTCTCTGGCGTATCCTTGTGCGTGATGCGCGTCACATCTTGCTCGATAATAGGACCGGCGTCGAGTTCAGCTGTTACGTAGTGGCTGGTGGCTCCGATAATCTTCACACCGCGTTCCCAGGCCTGATGGTAGGGCTTGGCACCTACAAAAGCGGGCAGGAATGAATGGTGGATATTGATGATGTGGTTCGGATAAGCGGCAATCATCTCGTCAGAGATAATCTGCATGTAGCGAGCCAGCACGATGAACGTGATTTTCTCTTTCTTCAGCAGTTCCATCTCGGCAGCCTCGACCTCGGCCTTGTTAGAATGGTCTTTCTTGATGCTCCATACGTAATACGGAATACCAAACTGGTCGGCCACATAGCGCAAATCCTCGTGGTTGCTGACGATACACGGAATGTCGATGTCCCATTCGCCAGCCTTCCAACGGGCCAGCAGGTCGTACAGACAATGGCTCATCTTACTCACAAAAATAGCCATGCGTGGACGCTTATCGCTGAAATACAGCTTGCACGTCATCTGATAACGTTGTGCATATAGCGTGTTGATATATTCCTGGATTTTTTCACGTGGAATGAGAAATTTCTCCAATTCCCATTCGATGCGCATAAAAAACATGCCGTCTTGCTTGTCAACATATTGGTCAAGATAGACAATGTTTCCTTGATTATCGGTGATAAATCTAGTAACCTCTGATATGATGCCTTGTTGATCTGGGCAATGCAGAAGCAGAATTGCGGTTGGTTTCATTTTCTAACTGCGTTACGTTAATGTCCTAAATAGCGGTTTTCTTTTATACCTTATTATAATGAACTGCAAAAGTACAACAATAATTTGATATGACCAAATAATAGCCATTCTTTTTTAAAAGTATAATTTAATTATAATACCGATTATGATAAATAGAGAATTTATTAGAATCATATATCGGATATTTGATCGACCTACTCTTGTTTGAGTATTGGGAGCGATAAATGATAGCGAACAGCCAGGAAACGCATCAGACATGTTGTTGTGAACGACGCTATCACCGTTACTTCAACTGGACAGCCAAAAATGTCTAATGCCCAATAAACAATGCCGCCAAGTACAGCTGCCATTGCGTAGATTTCTCGCTGGAAAATGACGGGCTCATTGTTCAGCAATACATCACGGATGATTCCTCCTGCAGAACCCGTAATACAGCCCATAATGATAGCGACCCAATATGGTTGTTCGAGAATCAAGGATTTTTGAATTCCTGCAATCGTAAACAACGCCAAGCCTAAAGTGTCGAAAACAAACCACGTATTTCGCAAGCCTTCCATGTGTTTGGCGAAAATTATGACGAAAATCAACGCCAGCGCGGTACAGATTATGTAAATAGGATTTGTCATCCAGAATGGCGTCACGCCCAGCATCACATCACGAATGGTACCGCCCCCTATTGCCACCGCTATACCACAGACATAGCCGCCAAACCAGTCGAAATGCTTGGCAGCAGCGTGGCGGATACCGGATATGGCAAAGGCAAAGGTTCCCAGAAACTCTATCACCTGACGTAATAATTCATCGTATTCCATACAGTCTATTTATCATAATATAGTAGGACTACTTTTCGAACCGCTTTCCCCAATAGCTCACCATCCGTTCGTAAAGTTTTTCTTCTGCTGGCGAATGCTGTCCATGCCAAATACGCTCATCTTTCAGCATATCAGGCATATACTGTTGCGGTGTAAAGTGTCCGGCAAAGTCGTGCGGATATTGATAACCATCGCTATAGCCGAGGTTTTTCATCAGTTCTGTGGGTGCATTACGCAGGTGTAACGGAACAGGCTGATTGCCTGTCTGACGAACCAGTTCTAACGCATGGTTGATACCTAAATAAGCAGAATTGCTCTTGGGCGACGTAGCTAGGTAAACGGCACACTCCGCCAGGGGGATACGTCCTTCAGGCCAGCCGATTTTCATCACGGCATCAAATGCGGCATTAGCCAGCAATAAGGCATTGGGATTGGCCAGCCCGATGTCTTCAGCTGCAGAAATCACCAGTCGGCGGGCAATGAACTGCGGGTCTTCCCCACCCTCTATCATACGGGCCATCCAGTACAGCGCAGCATCAGGATCGCTGCCACGTATCGACTTGATAAAGGCCGAAATGATGTCGTAGTGCATCTCGCCGTCTTTGTCGTAAGCCAAGGGGTTTTGCTGCAGACAATTGACCACCATTTCGTCTGTAATTATGAGTTCTTCTGCCGATGATGACTCAACAACTAACTCTAATATATTCAGTAGCTTACGCGCATCGCCTCCACTAAAGCGTAAAAGCGCAGAAGTCTCTTCCAAACGAATGTTACGCTCCTTCAGAATCACGTCTTTAGTGATAGCCCGATGAAGAAGTTCTTCCAGGTCTTCGCGCTCCAGCGACTTCAGCACATATAGCTGACAACGCGACAGTAAGGGACGGATGACTTCAAATGAGGGGTTCTCAGTAGTGGCACCTATCAGCGTCACGATGCCTTTCTCGACGGCACCCAGCAAGGAGTCTTGCTGCGACTTCGAGAAACGGTGTATCTCGTCAATAAATAATATAGGAGAAGCCTCGTTGAAGAAGCGCCCTTTCTGGGCACGTTCAATGACGTCTCGTACATCCTTCACGCCACTACTGACCGCCGACAACGTATAAAAAGGTGTTTCCAGCCGATGGGCAATGATTTGCGCCAGCGTGGTCTTCCCTACCCCTGGCGGGCCCCAGAGAATGAACGAAGAGATACGCCCTGCGTCAATCATCTTACGCAGGACAGCCCCCTCGCCTACCAGATGACGCTGGCCAATATAGTCGTCAAGCGTACGGGGTCGTAGTCTTTCAGCTAACGGTTCTGACATATTCGGCGACAAAATTACAAAAAAATATCGTAAAAAACTTGTAAATAGAAAATAAAGTATGTACATTTGCACAGAAAAACATTAAAAATACCATCTATAAGCATGAAAGAAGAAACAAACAACAAAGCATTGAGCCTGAAAAACCTGACGAAAAGCACAGTCTGGGACGTCCAGGAGAACGACATTTTCCGTATGTTGTCAGCCGGCGAGAAAGATGCCGAACTGAAAGACAATTTGCGCCATTATGCCGATATCATTCGTAGTGCCTTTATGATCGAGGAAATCAAGAACGATGATAAACGCATAGCCGAGCACTATACGAAACTGGGTTACCAGGTGGGCGCCATCCGTCTCGAAGACGACAAGAAAGTGACATGGGCCATCAAGAAGCGTCCCATTTCTCGAGTGACTGACCTGACCTACGAGAATATTCGCCACATCACGGCTGCCAAGCTCCTCGAGGTTATTGACCGCAATTTCGGAGGCGGTTGGGACTCGCTGTCACAGTCCATTCAAGACATCATCGAGAGTGGTTTCGACATTTCTACCACCACGCTTCCCAAAGATCGTCTGCACAAGAAAGGCGGCATGTACGAAAAGAAGGTTGCCGACGGTTTCGACGTGCTGGAAGTCGCCAAGGGTACTTGGGTCGAGGCTATCTTTGCCAAACTGAAGCCTGAAACGCTGAAGCCCAAGATGAAGTTCGACGAGCCCAAGGGACTGGGCGATGATGACGACGATGATGACGACGACCTGCCCGTTGACGACTACAACCGTCCTGACGAGGACGACGATGTGGAAATTGACGAGCCCAACGACGACGATATCAACGAAGACAACTACCGTACGACGTTCGCCATAGAAAACGATTCTGACGACGACGCGGAAAGCCTTTCCGACTTTATCGCTGACGAGTAACGGCCCAGTCGTTCACACTACTACCGAAACCTTTATCTAACCTAATTTTATATGAACATTCCTAGTGTATTCTGGCTCGTGCCCATTGCTTCTGTTGTAGCTTTGGGCATGGCTTGGTTTTTCTTCACCCAAATGATGAAGGAAGACGAGGGAACGCCCCGCATGAAGGAGATTGCCCTCTACGTGAGAAAAGGTGCTATGGCCTACTTGAAACAACAGTACAAGGTCGTAGGCATTGTGTTTGTCGTGCTTTGCGCGCTGTTTGCCTTCATGGCATACGGACTGAACGTACAGAACCCCTGGGTGCCGTTTGCCTTCCTGACAGGCGGTTTCTTCTCGGGTCTGGCTGGTTTCTTCGGCATGAAGACAGCCACCTACGCCTCTGCCCGCACTGCCAATGCTGCCCGTAACAGCTTGAATGCTGGTCTGAAGGTGGCTTTCCGTTCTGGCGCCGTCATGGGTCTTACGGTGGTAGGTCTCGGCTTGCTCGACATCGCCATCTGGTTCATTGCCCTCAACGGATTCACTGACGACTCGCTCATCACCATCACCACCACCATGCTGACCTTCGGTATGGGTGCTTCTACGCAGGCCCTTTTCGCCCGTGTGGGTGGTGGTATCTACACCAAGGCTGCCGACGTGGGTGCCGACATCGTGGGTAAGGTCGAGGCCGATATTCCTGAGGACGACCCGCGCAACCCAGCAACTATTGCCGACAACGTAGGCGACAACGTAGGCGACGTGGCTGGCATGGGTGCCGACCTCTACGAGTCGTATTGCGGTTCGGTACTTTCTACCGCCGCCCTGGGTGCTGCCGCTTTCTCTGTGGCAGGCCTGGAGGTTCAGCTGCGTGCTGTCATTGCGCCTATGGTGATTGCTGCCGTGGGTGTGTTCCTGTCGCTGTTTGGCATCTTCTTGGTACGCACCAAGGAGGGCGCCACGATGAAGGATCTGTTGCGCTCTTTGGCACTCGGCACTAATGTCAGCGCTATCCTCATTGCCATTGCCACCTTCGCCATCCTCTACTTCCTGGGTATTGAAAACTGGTTGGGCCTCTCCTTCTCCGTCATCAGCGGTCTGGCTGCTGGTGTCATCATCGGACAGGCTACCGAGTACTACACCTCTCACTCTTACAAACCCACCCAGAAGATTTCTGAGGCAGGTCTGACGGGTTCTGCCACCGTTATTATTAAAGGTATAGGCACAGGTATGATTTCTACCTGCATTCCCGTTATCACCATCGGTGTGGCCATCATTCTCAGCTTCGGCTTTGCCAACGGCTTCGACCTCTCCATGTCCAGCGAGAGTCTGGCTCACGGCCTTTATGGCATTGGTATTGCTGCTGTGGGTATGCTGTCTACGCTGGGCATCACGCTGGCTACCGACGCCTACGGACCTATTGCCGACAATGCCGGCGGTAATGCCGAGATGTCTGAACTGGGCGAAGAGGTCCGTCATCGTACCGACGCCCTCGATGCGCTGGGCAACACCACCGCTGCTACCGGTAAGGGCTTTGCCATCGGTTCTGCAGCCCTAACCGCCCTCGCCCTCTTGGCCTCTTATATCGAAGAAATCAAGATTGCCATGGATCGTGCAGGCATGATGATGGAGAACGTCAAGGGCGAGGTCATCTCTGCTGCCGACGCCACTATTCCCGACTTCATGAACTACTTCCAGGTCAACCTCATGAATCCCAAGGTGCTCGTGGGTGCCTTCATCGGAGGTATGGCGTCCTTCCTGTTCTGTGGTCTCACCATGGAGGCTGTAGGTCGTGCTGCTCAGAAGATGGTTGAAGAGGTTCGTCGTCAGTTCCGCGAGATTGCTGGCATCCTCGAGGGTACAGGCACTCCCGACTACGGCTCTTGCGTAGAGATCTCTACACGTGCCGCTCAGCACGAGATGATATTCCCATCTCTGCTGGCCATCGCCATCCCCATCGTCGTGGGTTGCGTCCTGGGCGTTGCTGGTGTTCTTGGCCTGCTTGTTGGCGGACTCACCTGTGGCTTCACCCTCGCTGTCTTTATGGCCAATGCCGGTGGCGCTTGGGACAATGCCAAGAAGATGGTCGAGGAAGGCAACTTTGGCGGTAAGGGTTCGTTTGCCCACAAAGCCACCATCGTTGGTGATACAGTTGGTGACCCGTTCAAGGATACCTCTGGTCCCTCGCTCAACATCCTCATCAAGCTCATGTCAATGGTCAGCATCGTGATGGCAGGACTCACCATTCTGTTCATCTGACGCTCTCCTATCCTACCACAAAAAGGCTCATTTCTTCGGAAATTGAGCCTTTTTCTATCTTTTTTCAAAAAAAGTCCTCAAAATGTTTGGTGGTTTCAAAAATACTCCGTACCTTTGCACCCGCAATTCAGAAATGATGCACCCGTAGCTCAGTTGGTAGAGCACCTGACTCTTAATCAGGGTGTCCAGGGTTCGAGCCCCTGCGGGTGTACTAAAAAATGTGAAAAAGCAGGCCTAATGGTCTGCTTTTCTTGTATTTACGCACATATTACTGTTTTGATACTACTTGTCGTTGTAATGTCCTTCTGTCTCGATGACTAATACGACCAACGTTTCGTCATAGATATCGTAGATAATTCGGTCATGTGCTGTAATGTGACGAGAGTATGTTACGTTATTGCCACCTACCAATGCCTCTGGATGACCAATACCTGTACGAGGGTGATCTGCTAACTCATGAAAAATCTTCTGGTATTTCTTAAAGAGTTGTGGGTTTGACTTCTTCCACTTCTTGATGACTTTTTCTGCTTCTTCTAAAACTTTTACCTCGTACATAATTACAGTGATTCGAAATACTTATCAATATCTTCGTGAGTCTTCAGAGATATACCCTTTCCTTCCTTATACTCCTTTCTGGCTTTCTCAATCTTTGCAGCCATAGCGGGAGTAATAGTCAGGTCGTCATCATCCACAGCCACGATAGCATACATTCTCTTGCTACCCCTGTTGATGAATACATGTTCGCCAGCGTCTACAAGGTCAAACGAACTGGCCATGTTCTTTCTGAAATCGCTAAATGTAAGTGCTGTCATAATTCAATATCTTTTGTTCTTTCGCTGCAAAGATACGATATTAATTTCAAACCACCAAATATTTATGTACTTTATTATGTACATATATCCTGTTTAGATAAAATACGATATTACTCCTATACTCGCATAATACAGTTTAGTATTAATTGTCCAAATCATGCGAAATATTGCGTTTAAAGTTTGGTAGTAAGAAAATAAATCATTATCTTTGCAGAAACAAATCACCTAACTAATTTAAGGCTTGAGGTGATTCTACTTAGAGAAGTAGACGGATAGTCGCAAAATAGTAAAAACAGGCCCCAAGGTATTTGCCTTACCGAGTACAATTAGTAAGACATTTATTTGTAAATTACTGATAATCAGTATGGGTTCGAGCCCCTGCGGGTGTACAACCTAATAAAAGTGGTAGACGTGAGTTTACCACTTTTTTTGTTTTTATTAATTGGTAAAAAGGTACGAAAAAACTGGCAAATTGTAGAATGGCTATGCCATGAAGTGCTTGATGTTACGGGCTGATGTCACTTTGGCATCGTAGCGGACAGTCACCTCGCGAGTGCGTGGATTCCACTTGGCATCAATCACGCCTTTCATATTCTTGGCCTTGGCAACGACCTTCTTATAATTCTCGTGACGGCTCACCTTGAAGGTGCAGGTCTTCACGTCAGGGCGATAGACATTGCCTTTGTGGGCATCGTGGTGCGACAGTGCCCTGTCTACCTTCTCGAAGTGCGATGCATGTTTGTTATTACCTGCCATTGCCGGCATTGTTGTTGTGAGTGCCATCATCATCATGGCTGCGATCACCTTATTCATAGTCTTCATAATCTTGTCTCCTATCTTTAAAGGGTTAAACATTAATTACTTTTCACAGTGCAAAGATAAGGCGAAAAGATGGGATTTGAAAATGAATTTTCCTATTCTGCACTTCCTAATCCCTAAAGTTTCGTGGGGATTTCCCCCCAACATATGCCAGCCTTCTCAATTTTAAACGGTGGGGCCCGAAGGCCCACCGTTTACCCCTCTTCCTCTTCACCGCTTGGCCGATGCAGGATGATCTTCTTCTTGCCGTCGACGGTGATGGTCTCTACCTCGCCCATGTACTCCAGCTCGCACTGGCTGAGCAGCGCCTTCGACGTCAGGTTGCCGATGTCCTCAGACCAGGGCAAGATGTGCAGCTTGATGCCGGTGAGGTGCTTGCCGACACTATACTTCGTGGGGTCGCTGACACCCTTCGACTGGAGCGAGGGATAGAACGTGCCCAGTCCGTCGAGCTTCACGCCGACGCCCTGCGAGAGCAGCTCGGGGATACACTCGGTGAGCTTCGACAGCACGCTGTACACACGGCCTTCGTTGCGCACCAGTCCGTGCTCTACCATGTGGTGAGCCAGACCTTTGGTGTCCAGCAGGCCTTTTTTCCATACGCGGCCATAATACTTTCCCGACATACGGGGGTTGCTCGAGGTGTTCCTACGGAGCACATACGGGAGCTTCAGGTTTACATTTTCTGCCATAATCGTAATAATTTTTAGTTAAACATTTGATTTTCTTGTTTTTGTCAGAACCAATCCTAGGGTTGCGGCGCAACGTAAGCCGACAGGGGTCGGATGGTGCCGTCGTCGTCGTAGCCGACGCAGACCAGCGAGCACTGCTTCTTGAATGCCTTCTTGGTCTTGTTGTCCAGGTCGGTGCTGTCGGGAATGAATCGCATGCGTGCGCCACGGACGTGCTTCTGCACCGAGTACGCCTCGGCGCTCTCTGCGCCACGGCTGTTCAGCGTGATGCGGAACGTGCCCAGGCCCGTCAACTTGACGTTCATGCCCTGCTTCAGCAGCTCGGGAATGCAGGTCTTCAGAGCGTTCAGCACGTCCTCTACCTCGCTGCGCTCAGCGATGACGCCGTGACCGATCATGTGCTCTGCCAGTCCGCGCGTGCCCAGCACGGTGGGGTTGAAGCGCTTGCCATACCACTTACCGCTCTTGCGCGGGTTGCTCGACTTGTCCTGTCGCAGATAGTACTGAAATGGAACTTTAGTTTGTGCCATAATTCAAAATAATTTTTAGTTAAACATAGATTTTTGTTGTCTCCCGTGTGCCGTTTTGTGCTTCGCCGCCTCCAAGTTTGTTGTTCACAAAGTGCCACCTACGGGCCCACAGAGTGCCACATCGGAGGTCACAAAGTGCCACATCCTCGATTGCAAACCTGCACCACCATCGTTCCGGACCGCTGGCCATCGGCTGGGTTGACTTTTGCTATCTCTTTAGCACTACAAAGGTACGAAAATTTTTCGAGAATACCAAATATTTAACGCGTTTATTTATAGCGTTTTACGTTAAATATATTAAATAAACACTTGCTGGTATTCACGCTGCTCTTTTCCTCCTCTTCGTAGCCACAATTATTCCTCCGAAGAGCAGAAATATTTGTGGTTAAGTCGTGGAATATGGAAACATGAGTAATTTTTGAGTTTTTCGAAGCCAACAGCATTAATAAATGCTATTGATTTTCTGATAGTTACCCCACAAAAATGAGTTTTTGAGTTTCTGAATACAGAAAAGATTACTAGAAGAACTACAATAACGGATAGTTTTGGAACGGCATGCGATAATAACTCATAGAGGCTTACATAAACAGCCGTCTGTCAGATAGTTAGCATCGACAAACGGCTGCTCCAAAAACTCATTAAAAACTCATTGGTGCTGCTGCTGGACATAGTCTGCAATGTCGAATTTCGGTTGGTCTTCTGGCGCATGACGCAGACAGAAATCGCTGACCGTAAAGTTGGCCAGGTCCTTCATACCACGAACGATGTTCGTCCAGTCTTGAACGGCATCAGCATCTGGAATGACGATGACGTCACGACTGCGCAGCGGCTCCAGATACTTACGCTGAAGCATAGTCTTGTTGCCCGTAGCCACCCATAGCATCTGGGGAAAAGCGAGTGCCCCGTAGATGGCATTCTTCGGACTTTCCACCAGTGCTATCACCGAGTCGGGATAGCGCAACAGCAAATGCTCTCCAAAAAGACATTTCGCTTCATAACAACCATTCGATGACAGTTTCCCGCTCTTCTTCCAGATGGATGCCAGCATATAGCACTGGTTTTTCTGACTGTGCCCAAACCGTGGTGATTCGGTGTCAGTCTCATAGTGTTGTACCTTCAGATTGCACACACGCCCCTGCCAGTCAATGATTGGAAACACCGTACAATTGTCGAATCCCCACATGGTATAAGCACCTAGACGGTATTCCTCGCAAGTCCACGCTACAGACTCTGGATGGAACATTTGCATCAGACACTGACACAGCGAGTTCTCTACCGTCACAAGTTCATCGGCCATCCCCGTGGGTATGTAACTCATCGCAGGCTCATGTACCACTGCAACGGGTCTGGTCCTCAGTTGTGGCACATAGCCACTAACCGCCGTCGTACTTATGCCGAATGTGGAAGACAGCCACTGACAGGCATCTTGAAACGAACATCCTCCGACCTGCATAGCCAAGTCGATAGTCGATCCTCCCTTGCCACACGAGTAGCAATAACAGAAGTTCTTACCAGTACCTGTGACAAGTCCAAGTGACGGATGATGATCGTCGTGCCAAGGACAGAGAGCCTTGTAGCTCACTCCGGCACGCCACACCTGCATCCCCAACTTTCTTGCCACTTCCACAATAGGAATGGCTCTCAGGCGTTCCAAGTCGTATTGTTCGTGTTTGCTGCTGTCCATTATGATGCGAGTTTAAGGTGGAAATAAACGACACGTCCGATGTCCTCGCGAGTATGAGTGTGCTGGTCGAGACGCTTGTAGAAGTTGCCTTTGCCCAGTGGTGTGTAGTTCGAATCGTAACAATAGGACTTGTAAGCCTTGAACAGTTCGTCGCCACGGGTGCTGTATTCCTGCTTTTCGCATATCTCAAGATAAAACATACGCACGCTGTCCGACTGCATGAAGTATTGGTCGAGCGCCTTCTGACAGACCTCACTTTTCGTAAATGCCTTACGTTCCATCAGTCCCTGCATGGCCTGAATCACCCAGTTCAATATGCCCGACAGCTCCTTGAGCAGTTTCTGCGTCAGTTCCTTGTCCTGTTCTTCATCGGGGATGATAACGTCGAAGGGTAGCACTATCAGACGACGTTTGAAAGCCACCGTGATTTCCGGGCGCGGATATTCATTGAATGAAGCCATAAACTGGCCATAGTCGCGGGTGGTGAACGGATCTTCGTATAGATGCTTAATGGTTACAGGTTCACCGGCTGTCAGCAACTTAGCTACATCTGCGCGCACTTTTTTTCCTGTCTCAGTGCTGATGTTGAGCAACTTGCCTTCCATACCCACACGCTTCTCGGGTTCTGTTGTTAAGTCCGAAAAACTCAGGTTACTGACATTTGACTTGCCTAACAGTTCCTCGATGGTATCTAAAGCCACCGACTTGCCGTTGGCTCCGGGACCAACCATCCATAGCATTTTGTTCAGGATATGCGTCTTGGCCAACGCATAGCCAATAAACTCTGCCAGAACTGTCTGCGAATCCTTCTCGGGCAGCACACGGTCGAGGTAAGTCTGCCATTGCAGGCACTCCGCACTGGGATTATAGTTGTAGGGCAGCACGTAGAAGAACATGTCTTCACGTCTGTGTATGCGCAGTTCAGGCGGTGTACCATCGCGCTTGATCACCAGCGTGCCGTTCTGCATGTTTAGCCACACCTCACCGTCGGGAACTTTAAAATTCCTTGGTTCAAAAACAGAGAATGCTGTGTGTCTCCATGTCTTTTCCATGAAATCAGGGTCTTTGCTGTACTTCTCCGGCATGCCACATTTCTCAGTACAGCGATTGACGAAGTATTGCCACTGTTGCTGGTCAATCATCTCCCAGCAACAGCCAGTATAGACGATGACACGCTGTTCCGACTTTCTACGCTCACGATACACGGAACACAGAAGGTTACCATCTGCCGCACACTTAATCTCATTCCATAGTAGACCGCGCAGAGCCTTCTCCGGATGCCGTGTCTCACCAATGATTGATAAGATGTCAGCCTGTCTCGACTGCACACGTTCCAATATACCATCGAGAATAAACTCGACGGAATTATCCTGGCGCTCTTTGCGCTGTTTCTCCAACTCGATTTTCTGAGCGTTCAGCTCGTCATCGAATGTTCCGGTTTGAATGTTGTTAGTATCCATTTCTATACATTATTTATTTTATATTTCGTTCAATGTGGCGTTCGCAGGTTATTCCGCTCCATAACAAAAAAGCAACCAATGACGCACTGTTCTTGGTTGCAAAATTACAAATAAATAATGAATAATAAAACCCTGAATATCAGTAGTTTAACAAGAAATAAGATAATACCAAGTGCAGGACCATGAACTTTTCAAAAGTTCAAGTTTTGGACCAAGTATTGACCAAAATCAGAATTGGAATTTCATACCAATGGTCTTCATCCAGTGGTTCATCTTTATGAGCAAATCCTCCTGACGAGTAATATCCTCATTTTCCTTTTTCCAAAATTTCTTTGTGGTGTCGAATGGTATCTTTGAAATGGTCGACATAATGTTCTGAGCAGGTTTCTTCTTGCCATGACCTCTAACATTTGCACCATCTAATTGCATCAAGTACCATAGGAGTTTCAGCACAGGTACGCTTTCTAATTCCGTAAACATCTCCACCTCCTCAGTTTCTTCGTCAGAATCTTTTTTCTTCTTTGCTTTTTCAGCCTTAAGTTCCTCTTCTAATGAAGAGACTTGCTGCTTTAGGGCATTATTCTTTGGTTCGAGTTTTTCAATTTTCTCCTGTAACTTTTCGTAATCAGCCAATTGACTCTTCAAATCTTCAACCTCTTTTTTCAATTCCGCAATCTCTGCTTTTAGAGGTCTTACATCACCTTGATATTGTAATTCTTCTATCTCTGCTTGCATTAAAGCATCATTTTCTGCTCCATGAAAATGAAAATAGATGTCCTGCTCTATTTTACCTAACCTATTACATACAGATTCATAATATGGGTTATTCTTAGAGTAGAAATGTTCAGCATCGTGGCGTAGAGAATCCACCAAAAAGGCCATCTCATCTTCGGTCTTGCCAACATGGAACACGATGTCCTGCATGATGTTATACTTGTAATAGTCTGTGAACTGAGTCCATGTAAAATTTGCAATCTGCATTTCTTCAATAGCCTCTTGGTCTATAACTCGTAAGGCGAACTCTGTTGTAGTAAATGGCGCTGTAGCTACAGAAAAAGAATTAAGACTATTAAATGCATCCTGATATGAGTAATCGTCCAAACAGAGATCTCCTTGCTGTAACCAATGACTACTAAGAAAACCATCAAGTTTTTCTACCAGCTTCTTATGTTTATCAAGCCAATCACTATCAAAATGAAGCAAATAAACCCTCACTAACGACAGCACAATAGCCTGCCCCACAATATTGTTTTTCTGATTACAATATGCAATATCATAATATTTTGGCAGACTCCATTCCGGATGCTCATCAACTAATATCAACGTACATATGTAATATGCTGCATTGAAACAGGCAGTAGCCCGTTCCTTAAAATTAGAACTTTGGAGATAGTAAATATCCAACATATTGTCAACGAGACATTCATTCATCTCGTTGTTATTGGTAAACTCTTCAAGCGAATTACGTGTCCGGCATACCAGTTGCGATGGGAGTTTCGTATAATCCATAATCTACAATATTTCGCCTGCAAAGTTACGAAAATTTCTGGTACATTATTCGTTCTATATTGAAAAAATGACTTCTTGCGTTCCTTTGGTAGCGAGCGAGCTCAAGCGCGTCGAAATTGCAGGCACTCCATAGTTGTAAATCTGGACGAGACGTAATCTCGTCCTTGGTGAGGTTACGGCTCGCGCCCCGCGGCATTACGGTTCGCAAAACTTCCATAAAAAAGCCGCAGGTCCTCAACCCACGGCTTCTATAAAAAGAATGGTTGCGGAACTTGAAGTTATCGCGCCTATATGCAACTCGCATCCTTATTTCTTTTGGGGCTCGAAACGACCTTTGTAGGCCATAAAGGTTCTTGCCTTGCAAGCGACTACGTCGAGCGGTCATCCTTTCTGCGAATTCCCCTGATTGACGCTGCAAAGATAGCGCTATTTTACGAACCCACAAAACAATTCTATTAAAATATGTGTAAATACGCCCAAAGGTGTTTAAGTCTGGATATTATTTCGTATCTTTGCATATTGTAAAAACAACAGACATATGGATTCAGAGAAGATAATCAATTATCACCTATATATCGATGAATGTGGCGACCAAAACTTGGAAGCATTCAGTCCCACCTTCCCAATCTTTACACTTTGCGGCATCTTGGTGCGTGACGACCTTGTGCCACAACTTGAGGAGCAGGTGCGAGCCTTGAAACAAGAGTTTTGGGGCGACCGACAGATTATCCTCCATTCACGTGATATCCGCAAATGTCAGAATGGTTTCGAGGTGTTGTTCGACCTTGATGTAAAACGTCGTTTCTACGAATCCATTAACCAGCTTTTAGGACAGCGTGGCGTCTATGTCATTGTCAGTTGTTCCATACTAAAAGAACCATATATCCGTCAGTTCGGCAAGTTCAACGATGTCTATGGCCAGTCGCTATCATTTGTGCTCGAACGTGCCATCTTCTGTATTGACAACCAATGTCCCAACGGGCAGGGCAAGATTTCTGCCATCGTTGAGCGCAGGGGCAAGCGTGAGGACAAGAACCTTATGAGTTACTATCAACAGCTTTTAGAGAAAGGTACTTATTGGGTAACAGCAGAGCGCATGAAGAATCGCATGCTCTGCCTTGACTTCAAGTGGAAATCAGAGGACATTGCTGGTTTGCAGATTGCCGACTTGATAGCCTATCCATTGACTCGTCACGTTTTGAATCCTCAAGCCGTCAACCTGGCATACGATGTTCTGGAACCTAATATCTTTATGGAAGACGGCAAGCTGATGGGACTGAAAATCTATCCCTCTCAGCAAGCATAAAAAAAGAGTCGCCACGAACCTGACAACTCTTCCGATCGGGGACACCCCAATCCCTCTAAATGGAACACGTCCATTGTTCTGTGTGCAAAGATAGGTATTTTTCTCTTATCTTCCAAACTTTTTCGCAGTTTTTTCACACAAAGAGCATTTCTTTCCAAATTTTTTCGTATGATAGAAACTGCATTTCGTCCTTGGTGAGGTTACGGCTCACGCCCCACGAGATTACGGCTCGTTGTTTTAGATATGCCTATCCCTCCTGCGGGTGAATTTCTTAAATAATGTATATTTTTGTGCAAAATCATTTCGTTATTGAAAACTTTTCGTATATTTGCATCGTGTTTTCGTAAGGAACACAAGACATATTGCTCAAATTCTCCTGTCGAATCACCACCTCACAACGAGAATAATAGAGCAAGCCAATCTGCGTTGGAGCTACGCTTTGAGCGTAGACTTCAGTCATAGTAGATTGGGGGCTTGTGGTGAGCCTGACAGGAGATATGGCGGGTCTGCGCTCTCTCCGTGTCAAAAAGAGTTTGTGCGGCTTGCTGAAAGTAGTAAAACCGTACAAACTATAAATGAGCATGAAAAAGCTAATCAATTTATTACTTGGAGTGACGATAGTAACTTGCCTTTTTACATCATGTACTCAAACAAACAAGACAGACGCTGCTGTTCAATTTACCGAGATAGAAAGGAAGTATCAAGATACTATTAAGGTTTTGAAGCAAGAACTAAGCGAGGCAAATGCCAAAATTGAAATCCTTAGTTATCCAGCAGACCAAAGGTTAGCTCACATTGGAGAATTGTTCAATTCCGAAGATTATGCTGGCGTAAAGAAAGAAGCTACAGAGTTAAAACGTATCTTCCCAAATGCGAAAGAAAATGATGGTTGCAATGAGTATTTAAAGAAGATTGAAGCTATTGAAGCAGCCAAGAAAGCCGAAGAAGAAAGGATAAAAGCTTTGGGATTTAAGGCATTCAAGGATAATCCTTCGGTTAAATTCGACAATGTAACTTACTCCTTCTCTGGCTTTACTTATGGCCGCACGTTTACTTTTGAATATGTCCTTGATGTGGATGAATACTCTTATGAAGTAGCCGACAAAAGCTGTACCTACATACTTGCTTCATTAGCCATATCCACAAAAGAAAACTATGCATCCAATCCAAAGGTTTATGCTTGTGAGATTGTGGATGGTAAGTTGAAGGAGATTGATGATTTTAGAATAGAATATGCTTCATATAACACTTACGGAGCAAGTATTGGCAATTATTCTGAAACAAGTCACGATTTCTCGAAAGTAAGTTCTGTAAAATATAAAATGGCAGCCCAGATACCACAATCTTACACCAGCAAGCCCATTGTAATAATTGTGAGAAAGACATCTGGTTACATGTCAGGTGAGATTTCAATTGACGAGGTTAGAGCGAATTACGAAGTTATTAAGATTTTAAACAGAAATAGGTTATGAGCAAGTTTGTGAAAAGGTTATTCATTTGTTTGGTGGTTCTTGTATCACTCTGTAGTTGCAATAGTATTAAATATGGAGAGCTGTTTGAAATCACGGATGAATTCGTTGAAAAGCTCCAAACTACTTACCAAAGCTATGGAATGCTTGGAGGAATGGACCATACCAAGTACACGAAGGACAAAGAATATAAAGTGTTCCCTATGGGTCGTTTAATAAATGTCAGAATAGAACATTATACTGACGATGACGAATACGAAAGTTTGAGAAAAGCATTAGAGTCGCATTATTCAGATGATTCTCGAGTTAACCAGGTGTATCGTAATCAGGCAGGTACCATCATGATTGATTGTAGAAACTAAAAACTATAATAGTATGAAACAGCTAAAAGTTTTGAGCATATTATTGCTCACAGTAATGATGATGCCATTTATGACATCGTGTTCAGAGAGTGCAAAACTTGAAAAAGCTGCAAAAGCTCAAATGGAAGCAACATTTAAAGAAATGGCAAGAGATCCATCCAGTGTTAGCTTATCAAATATTGAGACGGTTTATAGTGATGACTCTTTGTGTATTCTTCACTGTGATTTTTCTGCAAAAAATGGGCTCGGAGCAGAAGTCAAGGACAAATGTGAGTATATCTTCATTCATAGTAACGGCAAGAACTATGAATCATACATGGAGATAAACAAAAATGAAGACGGAGTATTTGTTAGCAAGGAAAAATATGAGAAAGACAAGAAAGGTACGATATACGAACCACTATCCTACGAAGCTGGCTTAAGATACCTCGCTGCTATATATGTTAATGGTAAAGGAAGAGAAGCTGGAGTTAAAGACGGAGATGAATTCAATATTCCCGTTCCAACAGGTACAGGTTCTTGGGAACTTAGAGCATATCAGGATGAGTTTGGCGAGAAGGGCTCTCAAAAATATTTGTTACTGATGGGTAGTGGTGTCTTTAGCAATTCGGCTACAACAAATTCAAGAATGACGGCTATCCTATACATGGATAAAGATGATTTCTCTTTCAAATTGATTGAGTATGATTCAAGCGTCGCCAAAAATGACCACTCCTTTACATATCGTATTAAAGATGCTGATGGTGACGTGTATGAAATGACTCTGTACAATAGCGACTCGTCTGGCCAGATGTCAACATGGGGCTCAGAACACTTTAAGAAGATAGAAGAAATACTTTCTAAGGGGGGTATTATTACGGTTGCAGTTAGGGAGAGAAATGCTTATTCTACGCCAGATACATACCTCTTTAAACTAAATGTGGAGGGTTATACGAAAGCTAAGACATTCCTTTGATAATTTAGGTAATGCTATTTCTGCAATTCAAACGAAAATCCTACGGTATGGCAATTATTGATATTGTAAAATATGAGCAACAGGAAGGTGTCATCGTACACAAGTTCCCGTCATGTGATTTGCGCTGGGGCTCTCAGCTCGTTGTTTATCCTGGTCAAGTTGCCTTCTTTGTGAAAGGTGGTACTGTATGCGATAAGTTCACAGATGGTACTTATACATTGAAGACAAACAATATACCACTACTGAACAAGATAGTCAACTTACCGTTTGGTAGTGATTCTCCATTCCAAGCTGATGTCTGGTTCGTTAATCTGCTTCAACGCCTGAATCTTAAATGGGGAACTGAAACGCCAATTCAGCTTGAAGACCCTAAGTATGATATAATAGTGCCAGTTCGTGCTCATGGACAGTATGGTTTCAAGATTAGTGATGCCGAAAAGTTCGTCTTTACCCTTGTTGGCAATATGCCCAATTTCAATGAGGCACAGTTGCAAGCATATTTTCGCGGTTTGCTATTAACAAAGCTAACCAGTATTATATCTCAAAAGATTGTTAATGACAAAATATCCGTATTGGAAATACCTACCCGCTTACAGGAAATTTCTGCATATTGCCAAAATGAGCTGCTTCCTTTCTTCGCTGAATATGGCGTGGAGATTATGCTGTTCAATATAATTTCGATAAACATTCCTGAGGACGACCCAAGTTTGAATGAAATCAAAAGAGCCAAAAATCTTTTCGCCAGATTGAAGATCGCAGGACGTGAAAATTATAAGATGGAACGTTCTTTCGATGTTCTGGATAAGGCAGCTGAAAATGAAAGTGGAACAGGTGCTGCTTTCATCAACGCAGGCTTAGGTCTGGGAGCTTCGCTTAATATGGGAAAACAAATGGGAGAGTCATTAATGCCTGATAATGGCGACGTTCCACCACCTATACCAACAAATGTTTCCTATTTCCTTGCTGTTGACGGCAAGCAACAAGGACCATATAATGCCCAGCAGATACATGACGCAATAGCCCAAGATGCTAACGTCCTTAATCTCTTGGCGTGGAAGAAAGGAATGGCAGGGTGGCAACCATTAAAGACATTTACAGAATTTGCAACACTTGATAATAGCGAATGTCCACCACCAATACCTGAGTGAACAAATAAATAACATAATCAAAAAAATCAGAGCATATGAAAGCATTACAATGTGAAATGTGTGGCAGCCAGGATTTGGTAAAAGACGGTGGAGTCTTCGTATGCCAGTCGTGCGGTACAAAATATACCGTCGAAGAAGCCAAAAAAATGATGGTTGAAGGAACTGTCGATGTGAAGGGTACTGTAAAGGTTGACACTTCCGACGAGTTGAAAAATCTCTATGAAATTGCCCGCAGAGCCAAAGATGCAGAAAATAGCGATAACGCGGCAAAGTATTATGACATGATACTTATAAAAGACCCAGGAAGTTGGGAAGCGAACTATTATGTTGTTTACTTCAAATCAATGGGATGTAAGATTGCTGAAATATGGTCTGCAGCATCTGACATGGCTAACTGCCAATCTTCTGTTGTCCAACTAATAAAGGATAATGAGACAGACGAGACTTTGCAAAAAGCAGCTTTGGAGGAGATTTCGTTAAGAAATACAATGATTTCTTCAATGTTGTTTAATGCTGCGAAAAGTCATTATGAGGGTATTGATGCCAGCATTCAGCACAATTTTATTCAAGAATACTGTAACAATGCATCATCTTCAGCACAGATAATGTATAATTTTGGAGATGAAGTGGAAGCAAAATTTGAAGGAAAATATTCAGACATTTCTATTTCAGCTTGGAAAAGTGGTATTGGTATTCACAAAGAATATGTAAAATACCTAGAAAACAAAGAAATGAATATTAATCTCATAAACTCGTATGGCGACAAAATTAGGAAGTATGATTCTTCATACGCTAACCCCAATGTTGATACTTCTGCCTGTTATGTTGCCACTGCTGTTTATGGTTCTTATGATTGTCCTGAGGTTTGGACTCTTCGTAGATTCAGAGACTTTACATTGGATGAAACATGGTATGGACGTTTGTTTATAAAGGCTTATTATGCAACCAGCCCTACATTCGTGAAGTATTTTGGCAATGTTAAGCTATTCAAGTCGAAAGGAAAGAAATTGCTTGATAAATGGGTAGCAAAGCTTAATAGCAAGGGCTACGAAAACACCCCTTATAAAGATAAGTATTAGACTCCTTCTAATATGGGGTAATTAGCCCTGAATACTTACATTATCATCCCATTCATTATCGAGTGGGATGTTTCCTTTATATTGCAATATTGCATTGCATTCGTTTTTTGTCATACCAAGATAGTACCCCCTCGCTTGCCCCTCTCATCTCCCTTCCTTCTCCCTTGCCATCCCCTCGCTACGTCGAACCATCTTTGAGGGTAAAACTAAGCCTATGCTACGCCTACGCTCGGCCTATGCTACGCCTACGCTACGATATCCCAACGATAGCCCTATAATATATGATGGGCATAAAAACTACAAAAGAAAATCACTTGCTAAGAATCTCCCTTGCCAATGAGTTGATGAAAACATCAGGGACTGGTACCTGTCTCGCACAAGAATATAATATACCCCGCCGTTGGCAAAGAGCAGACTGCCAAGGGCGGACACATGGTGAATGCGCCCGCCTTTGTTTTTGTCAAACTAGAAAGGGGATTTGGAATTCAGCTCTGCTTGTTGATGTAGTCCATAATGATGTCGACGGCAGCATCTTCAGTCATGTGGTCCATCGAGATGACGAGTTGGTAGTTGCGGGTGTCGTAACGTGAGGTTTTGGTGAACTCCTGCACGTAGTTTTCGCGCATCTCGTCGACCTGTTCGATGGTCTTGCGTGCCTCGTCCTCGCTGATGCCCTGTTTGCGTACCAAGCGGGCTACGCGACTGGGCAATGAAGCCTGAATGAGTATGCTGAGGTGGTTGGGATGGTCGCGGAACACGAAGAAGCCGCTACGGCCTGCCACGATGCACGACTCGTCGGCGGCAATGCCCTTCAGTATCTCGGTCTCAGCCTGGAATACTTTGTGGGTATTCAACTTGTCGGCCTCGTTGGCCACGCGCGGAATGTACATGTTAGACGAGACGACGGAGCCGGTCATCTGGCGCTTGAAGCTGGCCCACCACCCGTATTTGTGGCCCTTCAGCTTCTCAATCTCCTCAATGGTGAGGTTGAACTTCTCTTGCAGTCCTTTGATGACGGCCTTGTCGTAGTACTCGACACCCATTCTCTCAGCCAACTTACGGCCTACGGTACGACCACCGCTACCCAGCTCGCGGTTAATCGTAATGACAAATCTCTCGTTCTTGTTCATAGTACAGCAATTTATGTTTTCAGGTTATTTGATATTTCTTCTGCAAAGATACAATTTTTTCTTGAAAGTCCAAGGATTGCAGCTGTTTTTTTTTCATGAACAATGATATTACAAAAGCGTTTCAATCGCATGACAGAATTGTTACGCCGCTTCTTGTAACAGCATTGTAACATCTGTGTAACGGAAGTGTAACAATATTCCATTACCTTTGTCGCATCATTATAAAGACAAAGGAATGGACTTGATTATCAACATTTTCTCGCTTGTGGGTTCGCTGGCGTTGTTCCTCTTCGGAATGAAGACGATGTCGGAGGGCCTTGAGAAGTTTGCGGGCGACCGCCTGCGCAGTATTCTGGCGGCTATGACCAAGAACCGCGTGATGGGCGTGCTGACGGGTATCCTGATCACAGCACTCATCCAGTCGTCGAGTGCCACGACGGTGATGGTGGTGAGTTTTGTGAATGCCGGATTGATGACGCTTGGTCAGAGTATCGGTGTCATCATGGGTGCCAACATCGGTACGACGGTGACGGCGTGGATTATCTCGGCCGTGGGGTTCAAGGTGAACATTGCGGCCTTTGCCATCCCCTTGCTTGCCATTGGCATGCCGCTTATCTTCAGCAGCAAGGGCAATCGTAAGAGCATCGGCGAGTTTGTCTTCGGCTTCTCTTTCCTGTTCATGGGCCTGGCGTTCCTTCAGGAGGCAGCAACGGCAATGAACATCGGCGATATGGTGGCGGGTATGCTGGCTCACGTGCCGCAGGATTCGTTCCTCACCATACTGCTGTTCGTCATCGTTGGCGCATTGGAAGAAATGATGAAGCGCATAGACCTGACCGCACCAAGAACCAACATCACGAAATCCATTAACATCGAGCACGAGATCAACAACTACCGCAAACAGCTGCGTAATCAGAACCTGAGCGACGTGAATGCTGGCCTCTACAGCTACCAGCTCGGTGTTTTCTACGTCGATTTCATCTCCGAGTGTGAGCGCTTAGCCGACTACGTGATGAACGTGGTACAGGCAGGAAAAGGCCTGAGCGACGACTTTGGGGACAGGCCGAGGAATGGACAGGGTTAAAACCTCGCGAGGGTGAAGCGGATGGTGAGTCCGCCGCCGGGCGTAAGCATCGGTTCCGTTAATGGTAACGTGAAAGTCCTTCAAGTCCCTCGTAGTTGGTGATGGCCTGGCGCCACTCGTCAGGAAGAGGAATGGTTTGATGATGTTCCAAATCGTATAGTACCATGATCGATGTGCAATGGCTTTTGACTTCCTGCGTATCAGTATCTATGATATCCTGTTCAAGATGGAAACTCTTATTTCCTATCTTGGTTATACGAGTACGTCCGGCAATATGGTTATTGCCTTTAATCTGAGAAACAAAATCAGCCTCAATCTTCACAACTACAATAGCCAGCCGTTCCCAATCCACATCCTTGCACACGGTGGCAATATAGTCTGTTTTTGCAGTGTCGTAGAACTGAAAATAGATCGTATTATTGACATGACCGAACTTGTCTACATCGTTAAATCTTATCTGTAATGGTATGATGTGTCTATACCCATTATTTGTTTCTTCTGCCATCTTTTTACCCAAGTCTTAATCAGTTGGCTGCAAAGGTTCTCGCCTGCCAGCATTTTCTCTTTCTTACTCATCCCCAAAGGTCAACCTTGCTTTATTTGTATTCGTATAGTTGAATGTGCAGAAGTTTCCAATCGCCTACGCTGATTCGGGCATGGCGGCCCTGATGACTCTGGTCGCCGTTATGACGACGAAGGAATTGCATCTGCCCTTGATGGTCGATAGTGACTTCATCAACAGAAAGCAGCCCAAGACGGGAACCTGTGAACTTTGAGGTTTGAGATTTGAAGTTTGAGGTCTTATTGCCTGCTTCTGCGAAACCGTCTTCGCCCAATATTTTCTGTTGTTCCTGCTGTTTCTCTGTGCGAGTCTTAAAGTCAATCACCACGCCGCTGCCTGCCAACAGATAGTCGTATTTGCTCAGTCGGATCAGCATGGCGCCACCCTCAGGCCATGTCGAGCCATCAGTAGCACGAGGATCCCAAGGCAAAGTGAAATAGTGGCGGCAAGTCATCAACATGCCTTCGTCCTCGATGACACGCTCCTTATCGTCTTGATCGAAAAGCATACCCCATGTATTCTGCGGTTTCACATTGAATACCTGAGACAAGAGGTTATAGGCCTGCGTTACCGATTCCGTCTCTTTAGGTGATGCCTGGTCGATGGCGAAAGGCGAGAAGCCGAGTGCCTGATGTTCACCGAAGGCATAGAGGGCACGTACACCACTATTCTCACAACAACGGCTCTCAGGAATAAAGAGGCGGTTCTTTACTTTACCACCATCTTGTGGTCTCAAAGGCATAGCATATTGAGATGCCCACGACTTAAAGCCTGTATCATAGATGTCAGGGGCGAGGATATCGATGCTGGGAGCACCTGCTTTCCAAATATCAGCGAGATGCGCCAGCGGACCAGCCGACGGATATTCACCTGGTTTACGGCCTCGGCTGTTCATCGCCGCGTTCACATAGAGTGGCATATCATGGATACGTCTTGCAGTCTGTGCCAGATGCTCCACATAGCAGGCATAGTGCCAGGCCATGAACTTCTCGTCGGCATAACAATCAGTACCAAACACTTCTTCCCATGAGCCTTGTTGCTTGAGCCCCAATGCCTTGACCGCAGGTCGAGCCTGCTCACGCTCGGAACTCGAAGCGAGCTCCGACTTCTCTCGCTCAATCGCAGCCTTAAGCAATGCCTGGGACACGGGCTGCTTGTAGGCTTTCTCGGCCAGCGGTGAATGGTCGCGTGCTGACTCTAACATACCTATCTCGTTCTCTATCTGCATCATGATAACCACCTCGCGCTGCGGGTCTTTCTCAGCGATGTGCTGCATCAGCGCAGAAAAGGCTTTCAGGTCGGCCTGCAGCACGTTGTTACTGAAGCACGAGGCTATCTCCAATGGTTTTCCTTCTGCCGTCACGGCCCGAGGGAACCGCTTAACATCGCGTTTGAACCACGCAGGCGCATAGCACGACATTGAGTTTTTCCAAGCTCCAAACCACAACGGAACAATCTTCAACCCCTGTTGACGGGCTACATCGATGGTGCGGTCAAAAAGTGTGAAGTCCATCTGCCCCTCAACAGGTTCAAGGAACTCCCAATAGACAGGTACCAGCACCGTGTTCAGCCCCAGCACCTTCATGCGAGGTAACACCTCGTCAATATCACTCACCGACGTCGCTGCCGAGTTGCTCAGTTCACCGCCGAGAATATGAAACTGTGAAATGACGTCGTCAGCTCGCAATGTATTTGACATGAGCATCATGAATATGCTCAACAATGCCGATATAATTCTGCTTTTCATCATAAACTATCCTAAATATGGCTGCAAATATACGAAAAAATAGGGAATAATGAGTACCTTTGCAAATAAAAAACAGTAAAATGATGAAGTTAATAGCAATTCCAACACGTGATGGCATGGTTGCAATCGCTCTCGTTCAGGATGTTTGTGATTAAGGCCTACGATGGCGAAGGTAAGAAAGAATCTGATGGAAACGAATATATGGATTTCAAAGGAAAAATAGCCGTAATAACCGGTGGTGCACAGGGCATCGACAACACCAATAGCCCGAGCATCACCGCTCGAGCCATCAGTGTCATTTTATGTTTTGTTTTGTTCATTATACACCTATTGATTATTCTTGTGGTTCGGCCGAATCACAACTTTTTTCCCGTTATAGAGATAGACACCTGATTTTGTGGGTCGGGTGGTACCGTAGCGAATGCCTTGCAGGGTGTACCAAACACCGTCGGATACCGGAACGCGGATGTCATTGATACCGGTAAGATCGTTGATGTCGATGACGAAGGGTTCCCACGGCGTGCCGAGACTACCGTCGCTGACGTAGGTCAGTGTGGTACAGACGGTCTTTATGGAGCCATTGACATTGGCACGTATCTCTATAGGCTGCCCGCTGCCCTCACCTGCCACAAGCAGGTAGTAGAGGCCTTCGTCGGCAAAGGCTGCACCTCGGCACTCGCTGCCGATGAAAGCAGCCACCTCGGCATCTGTAATGACCCGACTACCGTCGGTGAGCATGATGACGATAGCCATGTTGTCAGGATAGTCGGTGGGTTCAACAGGCGAGAAGGAGGATTGACGCTTTTCTGATGTCCGATTGGCGTTTCTGCTGCGCGTAGAAGATGAAATGGTGGGATATACAAATGACTTCTCTTTATCGTCAGTGCTGAAGTAGAGGTATCCCCTGCCGCTCTCCAAGGCCTCGAGGTTACCCTCCCATCCGTAGGGGCCGTAGTAGGCAAAGCCTGTCTGCGATTTCACCTGGTCGCCAAACTGTGGATTGGCACCGGCAAGTGCCTGACCGATAGGCATCGTGCTCAGCGGGGTGAAGGCAATCCAGTTCCAGTCCTTACTGATCTTGACGGGCATATCGGCAAGCTTCACCTGCTCACCGTTGATGATAAGCGGCTGCGGCAGGTCGTTGCTGGCCTCCATGCGTGTCAGCTGCAGCTTGTACATGGTGTTGACATCCACTTCCTTCAGACTGCCCATCCAGTAACTGCCACGGCAGTATGCCACGCCGGTGGACTTGTCCTTCAGTTGGGCGTTCCAGCTTACCAGATCCTTGAATACCTCTGAAATCTTCTTCTCGTTCGGGTTAACACCCAATGACAGCCAGTTCCAGCCGGCGCGAATATTCAGCGGTTGCTCTACGAGGTTGCTCTTGGTGAAGATGAGCGGCTTGTCGAAGTTGCCATAGTTCACCGTCGGGTCGAATGGGATGCTGGTGACAATGGGCGACCCGTCTCCCATACCTATGTTGATGTTGGAGTAGGTCATGCCGGTGGCAGCGTCCCAGATGCGGAAGGTGACAGGCTGGTCTTTGTCAAGGTCGGCAGCCTGTCCGTTGATGGTCTGCTGAGCGGTTCCATAAACGCTCATTGCCACGTAGGCAGCACCACGCATCTGCTTGGGGGTGACAACGCCTCGGCACTCATCGCCGATGAAGGCTGCCAGGAGACTTTCGTTGTTACCCATGAGTATGCCGTTGATGTAGATCTGTCCCACAACGCTCATGGCGTTTTCATACGCATTCGGGTCGACAGCCCAGTTAGGCTTCTCACCGCGCACTTTCATCACAATACGTAGCGGCTCGAGAATCTCGTTGTTGCCCTGCAATCCGATGAAGATGTCGTAGTTTCCAACGGCCACGTATGGGTTGACGCTGAATCTCAAAGTCTTGACAGAGAGCGGGGCAATGTCGCCAGTGGTCTCAATGGTCTGTCCGTCGAGCGCGTTGATGAGCGTGAGCCAACTGGGCATGTTGTACAGGGTATAGTACTCAGTGTTACCGCCCTTGTTGATGATGTCCACATCGAAGATATATTCATCTCCGTAACGCTTGATGACGGTGACAGAGTCACGGGTCCACTTCAGGGTGTTCATCTGCATATATGCCGTCCAGCGAATAGGCTCTGAGCAATTACCGTGCTGATCGTAAATCTTATCTACAGTGATGTTGAGTGTAGCACTTTCAATGTCGCGGGGTTCCACTCCACCAGTAGTGTTGAGATTGATGACTATCTTACGGTTGCTGGCCACTGGTATTGCATTGAGTCTGCGCTCCTGGGGAGCATTCTTAAGTGGCGGCACATTGCGTGTGAGGTAATACTTCATGTCTTCCTGGATTAACAGGCGGCCATTGGCTTCAGGCAGCATGTTTTCAAAGGTAGGCACAATTTTCTCCACACCGTTCTCCACGCCGTTCTTCTCGAATGGATAGTATGCCACAAGACCGCGTGAATAGACACTGGCCGTGTCAATGGTGTTATAGATGTTTGCCAGCAGGCGGTTTTCCGAGAGTGCTGCATGCCAGATGCGTACCTCGTCAATTCTAGCTTCCTCGCCCATGTTCTCACCCAGCTTAATGGTGGAACCCTGAAGCGGTGGGAAGTCGCGCTCGTTGATGACGGCTGTTCGCTTTCCGTTGTAGTAGAAGCCTACTGACTGTCCGCGCACAACGTTCAGGGCATAGTGATCCCATTGGTGGTAGCCGTTAACGTTCTCGTAATCAAGAAGCATCTGCTGTTTCTCGCCATACCTCAGCATAAGGTTGAAATCCTTGTCGTAGTACAGGCGCAGTTTGTCAGCAGGTGTGCTTCCTGTCTCGAAGATAGTCAACTCCGCTCCTCTGTCAAACCATCCTGTCAGTGCCCATAGCTCAATGGCGTAGCTGTCGCCCTGAGTGGTATTGATACGGCTGATGTCGGCCTGAACAGGTTCGTTGTTGACTATTTCCAGAGAATAGTTTTCGTTATTAAGAAGCCAATAGTCGGTGACAGAGAAGTCGTGCGTGTGACGAGCATCGGCTGCCACCACACCATGACCTTCGTTCATGGGCCAGTGGTTCATCAGACCGTATGTGTATATGTTCTTGGCCTGGTTCTTCATGGCGCATACTTCATTGAGGTCAAGGCAGGTATTGTATAGGCACAAGTCGTGCATGGCTCCCGTCATGTGGCCCAAATAGACATAGTTGTCTTCGGTGTAGTTGACAACCGTTACCGACTGTAGTGGCACTGGCTCGTTTTCAAACAGGCGTACTGTAGTGGTGCCATATTGTGCCATGGCTGAGAATGTGTTGTCGGTCGTGTTGCAATTCATGGCAAAGAAAATCCACTCTTCTTTTGGCAGTACATCTTCGCTGCGAATACTTTTTCCTGCCATGTCAACGATGATATGTCCCTCTTCGTCCACGCTGAGCACGAACCGGCCTTGGCCATACTCCAGAATGGTTCCTGAAATACCCCATGCCATCCAGAGTTCCATTGTGAAGTCGCCATTGATGTATATGGGGTTAATGGTACTCTGCTCACCTCCTGCCGGGAGGAGCATTTTGGCCACTTCGTGGTTGACAGGCTGGTTGTTGAGCTTGGCGGTGACAATGATGTTCTTATCGCTGACGTAGCCAGGCACTATGTCCTCGTTGTACTCCACACTCAGGTTGTCGCCATAGCTTAGTATGCCGTTTGTAGGAGTTGGCGTGGTGAGGTTTCGCGGTCGCACGTTATCCTTTACCACGGTCACCTCACTACTGTAGACGTTGATATCCTCTTCGCCGTACTTGGTATTGGTATAGGCACGGAAGGTATAGTTGCCCTGTGGATAGAAATTGTCATCGTTCATATTGAACCGCAGGCGCAAGTCGCCTGTGGCGGGCAGCACCTGGTCGTGCAGCTTTGTAGAGTCGGAACGGTTGACAAGGAAAGTCAGCGTGTCTGGCCGCGTCCAGGTGGTGGAACCCTCGAAGCGGTACTCCACGCCTACCTTCTTCATACCCTTGAACTGACGGTTGAAATTAGCGACTTTCAGTTCCAGATCGCCCTTATTGCGACTGAGCGTCTCGATGTTGAGCACCGGCTCACTGATGACAAGGTCAACTGGCGATGAAGAGGGCACGAAATGTGCATTGAGCGTCACTTCATCGTAGATGGAAAGAGGCTGATACTGAGAGACGAAGCGTATCTTAATGCCCTCGTAGTCCAGGATGCTTTGGTCGGTCTGACGAATAGTGAGCACCTTCTTTGTGGTCTCGTTCTGGTTCAGCATAATGGAACGACCGTTGACGGGCACTCCGTCCATCAGTATCTCCAATCCTTTGTTATTGCTTTGCTCTATGATGAGAAGATTATAGCTGAAGTTGACTCCCTGATTCGCGTTGGCCATATTTGTGCAGTATAGCGTGACGTTGGCCTCCTGACCGGCGGGAATGTCAGTCACAGTAGCATTCTTGGACGGATTCTGGTTTCCCACGCCTATACCTAGGTTGGGCTGCTCCATCTGCTCGGTGGAATTGCCGAGCGGAGTTCCTGGTAAGTAATACTGTGTAACCTCCTGCGGCTGATAGGGATTATAGGTCTGTCCGCCGAAGACGCTGAAGAAGTCGCTGTATTTAGCGTTGTTGGACTTGTAGATGTTGATGGAAAGGTCGGTGTCGCGGTTACCGTCATTGATGGAGTATTCCCATTCCGTGTAGTTCTCCGTCTTGGTGCCGTCGCCCTTGATAAATCCACCGCCATTTTCGATGTTGACGTTGACTATGTCTCCAACCGTGGCTATGGATTTATTGAGGAATCCGAACTTTTCACCCAGCACAAGGCCCATCTTCCATGTGACCGTCCTCTGGTCGTTTTTCGAATGGCTTGTCTTCTTCGAGTAGGTATAACTTGAACCACCGTCTATGGAGATGTTCTCAGGGGCTATTGTCCCCATCAGCTCCAGCTTGTTCATCTCATTCGCCTCGATGGCTTTCTCCCAAGCCACAATCTGGTTGTTACACCAGGCCACGCTGTCGACAGCTGCTCCTGCGAGTGGCGGTGTCTCTTCCCAACTCGCGGGTCTGGCCCATCGATAGTCGGTACCCTCGGTATAGTCGGCAAGGTCTAGTCCCTTCCACGTCAGATAAATAGAATTCTCGCTGTTGTTGACATACGCCCTTGCGGCATCCTCAGAGGCCACCTCGGTGAGGAAATTGCGTCGCATGTCCTTCCACTTGGGTATCATGACCTTCTGCAGCTCATACTGAGTGTATTTAAAGGAGGTAACGATAGAGTCGCCGATGGAGACGGCATCCTCAAGTTTCAGCTCATACTTGTCCGTCTGCACGTTTTTGCTGATGAAGAGGTGGCGGCAGCCGCCCACGAGGAAGTTGGTGGAAGTGCCTACATAGACATCTCCATTTGCTCCCACATAGGGATATGCGCCACTGGTGGAGACGTTCTCGGTGGAGGTTTCCATATCTACCTCATCGTAGTTCCATGCTTTCTCCCACGTGGTCTTTACACCGACATCTAATTGGTTTTTTATCTTTTGGCCCGTTATTACGAAAACGCCCAAACCCGTACCTTGTTCAACTTCTATTCCCCATACGACATTGTTAAGCAAACTGTAGTCGCCGTAGGCACGTCGTGTGTCGAATGTAGTCTTGGTGGTGGTCTTTCCGATCTTCAGCTTGGTGGTTGACTTGGCTCCCTGCGGGTCGCGCAGCACGAAGTCTACGATATCCGGTCCCTTGGTGACGAAGTTGCTGCCATAGCTGAGCTGGCCGAGCACTACGGCATCCAAGTCAACAGGTACGTATGTGCGGCTATTGCGCTCCATGGAGATGGAGAAGTGGCGGGTGTAGGGTTCTGCGATGTTGGGCATTCCCACACCCCATTGGTAGAGCAGGTGACCATCGGCTCCCAACTGAGTCTTGTTGGCCTTCAGCTCATAAATCTCACCAGCCTTGTAGGGTGATGTGGGGTCTTCCACCAGATAGATGACAGACTGTTCGTCGCTCATCTCGTTGATGAGCGTTATCTCCTGTCCAGGCAGGGGTACAATGTCAGTCACGTCCTCCTGACCGTCGTGGTTCACATAGCGTTCGAAGCCGAAGATGTCATACTCCACTTTTTTGCCCATATTGTAGATGGGATAGCCCAACAGGTAGTTTACCGAACCGTCGTCATCCTGCTTCCACAAGTCGCCGATGGTATAGTCCTGTCCCTGTTCGTCGGCATAGGTTATTTCCTGAATGCCGTAGATGCCAGTGTCATGACCTTTCTCCTTGATGCTGATTTCTGGCTGGGCATAGTATGTGAACACCTTCTTGGTGTTGTACTTGTAGGTTACCGTCACGCTGTCACCAATGGTATCGTCCCAGTGCCTTAGCGTGTCGGTGCGCTGTAAGCCCGGACTGGTGAGGTCTATCTCGGACAGCGCCCCGAATTCGATGTCAGGATTTTTATCCACGCCTATGCTCTTCACCACATACTTCAGCGGCGGCAGCAGGGCTGAGAACTCTCCTGAGAGGGAGTCAGTGCGTATGTAGATGTACTTCGCATCGTAATCGACGCCCGTCCATGCCGTGCTCTGTATGGTGACGGTGTCACTCTGCCAGACGCGTTCAGCAGTGGCATTGGTGAGATGGTCATCGAGGCAGTTGAGCGAGAACGACTCGTTGAGCAGTCCCAGTCGTACGGTGGCTATACCGATGTTATTCCTGGATTCGGCAAAGCCCACTGCCAGGGTGTCGTTGCGCTCGCCACCGCCCACGCGTCCTACGAAGTTGACCAGTGTGGAATCAATAAAGTCGTGAGTCACGGCGCGATCAAAGTAGAACATTCCCTCTGTCGGGAAGCGTCCGCCGTTCACCATATTGTGGTTATCCAGTTTCGCCTCGACAAAGTGTCTGCCTATGGGCACTGAGATGCGGTAATAGCCATTGCTCCCGGTCATCACCGCCTGGCCATCCTTTGATACGGGCAGACCGTCCACATAGAGCATAATGCCCTCAGCGGGTACATTGGTGCCGGCATAGTAGACATACCCCTCCATCGGGAACGACGATACATCATCGAAGTCGATGGTGTGAACGAGTGCGTTCTTTCCAACGAAAGCCAGAGTCTTGGCGGGGTTGAACTCATGGATGCCATAAAGAGGAATGACGGAGTAGCTTGTACCCTCGCCAGTGAAGGGTATGCCCTGAATGATGTAGCTACCGTCGGCATCGGTCTTGGCCTTCAGCCTCAGTGCACTGGGCGTAAGGGTTGAGGCCTGTGCATTTGTGCCTATCAGACCATGGTGCTTGCGATAGTTGGTGCCCTCGCGCGAGTAGTCGAAGAACTGTGTGCGCAGACCCTCGTCGAAGGTCCAGTAGGTCTCTAATTGCTGTTCATCGCCCACGAGCAGATGGTCGTAGTTCTCCACGATATCTGCCTCACTGAGGCATTTCGTCCACAGGCGGAACTCATCCACCGCTCCCTTGAAGTGACCCAGGCTGAATTCTCTGGCACTGGCCAGTGTGAATGTACCGTCAGCCATCGTCAGGGTGGCTTTCTGCACATTGGGCGCACTGCTGTTGGCAGCGAGTGTGAGCACATAGCAGGTCAGCGTCTGACCGCTGCGTGTCAGCACAATGTGGTTATAGGCATTCTGCTGGAGTGCGATGTCGCTGAAGGGCTGGTTGCAGAAGGTCAGTCCGCCATTGGCCGTCATGCCCAGGCCGATGCAGCTACCGAAGTCCACAACAGTGCTCTTGCTGAAAGCCTCAGGATAGAGCCATGCCTGGACGGAGAAGTCTCCGTCAGCGAACTTTTCCTGTGCATAGTTCTCGGAGGGGTACTTCCACGTCACATCACTGTTCACGTCAGAGAAATAAATGGAGTGGAACTGCTCCGACGATTCACCCTCTGTAGTGGTCATGGTCATCACCACTTCTACATCCTGTACTGCCGTTCCCGATGAACCGAAGGCTATGCGGCCTGTAATGGTGCCGGTACTTTTGGCGAAGCCTATGTCGGATACTTCGTTGTTGATGATGGTGCCGTCAGAACACTTGTCCTCAACGGTGATACGATAGTCGTAGAAAACACCTGGCAGTGCCGTCTCGTCGGTATAGAACAGATAGTCTTCGTTGCTGGAGAGGCGGGTCAGCACCTCCCATGCCTCGTTCTGTTGCTCGGCACGGCGTCGCTCCACAATGTAGGTCTTGGTATAGACAGAGCCCTGCTGGTCCACGTGCCACGACAACTTCACCGAACCCTCATAGACGCCCTTAGAGGCATCAAGAGAGTAGAACTTTGTAGCCTCGCCAATGGCCTTCGGGTTGATTAAACAGGTATTGAGAACCACGTTGCCAATGACGCCCTCTATGCGGTAGGATTTGGGGGCGCAGGCGTTGAGCGGCTCCTCGGTATAAGGCACTCCCGTCTCAGGGTCAACCTTGTTCTGGCGGTTGGTGTGCTGGTCTGTGGTGCGGTGCTCCCATTGCAGGGAGTGCTGCATATCCGAAGGGGTGAGCGTGATGATGGGGTCGTCATCGTCGCCCACATAGACGCGGAACTTATTGCCGAAGCCCTCAGGATAAGCGTCAGAGGTCCATGTAAATACAATACGGTCGGGTTTCTGCTCCACCTTGATGTTATTGATGGGTACGGAGCGTGTAGTGTTCACCTTGACGGTGCTCTTTGTATCCTCGCGCTTCGTTGTCACATCCCAGAAGTTAGAAACGTAGTAGACATCATAGGAGATGTCGGCCTCGTTGGTGAAACCCGTATCTGAGTAAGAATGCTTGTTGTAACTGAGTTCGCCAATCTTTGTGCCGTCACGATAGACAACCCATTTGAAATCAGAATAGTTGCCCGGAATGGAAGGAATGTCCCACGAGAGGTTTACCTTCTTATCGCTCTGATTGAAGACTGCTTTCAGGTTGCTTGCCTTAACGATGGGAGGATTGATGGTGACGGTCTTGCCAATGTATGTGCTGTTGTTGGCGAAAACGATGCCTGTGGCTGATTTGCCTTCAAGATACGCCTCGACGTCGTAATTTCCCACATTGATGGCTCTGGGCTCAGCAGTCGACCAGTCTTCGCCGGCCAATCTGTAATAGAGCGTACCATAGTTCTTCTCCCAGGTGTTCTTCTCGATGAGACTCTGTGATTTGCCGTTAAAGGTAAGATTTTGGGCAAAGACTGGCTGCTCGTTCCATTGCAGCGTTTGTGTAGCGAAGTGCTGCTGGATGAAGATGTCATCGCCACCGGCTCCTTTGTTGACATCACAGAAGCCGCTGTATTTGGAGTTGCACCAGGAGATGGCGGCTGTCTTATCGGAGCCGTCCTCGGCTTTGTTTGTTACCGACAGCTGTGTTATCACGCGTTTGTCGGATCCGTAAGTGTTGAGTTTTCCTCGGTCGCGCGTGTAATAAACAAAAATGTCTGCTCCGCCAGACCCTCGGTTGAGGTCGCCATTGAAACCATAATTGTTTGACGCTCTGTAGTAAGTACGTCCTTCGAAGATGAAGGAATTTACTGCCTTGTCCGATGTACAGATGTCGGTGATATAGCCCTTCTCTGGGTTGGCATTGCTGCTGGTCTTCCAGATGATATAAATGTACCAGCCACGGGCCCCTCGGTTGAGGTCGTTGTTAAGGACTGTCCACCCCTTTTTGGTGTACTCGTTCTTCAAATTATTTGCATCATTACTCTTTTCGACACCGATAGTCATCACCTCGGTAATGTACTCTTGGGCGTGGATGCTGGTTGATGTGCCAACGAGCATAAGGGCCATCATGAGTAGTTGATAGAATTGTCTCGCTTTCATCATATCTCTATTGGTTTTTAATTATTGCTTGTTGCTTAGTTAAATTCAGGGTGACGGGGTAGAATTTGCCGGCATTCAGTTTAGCTGTAGCAGTGCCGGTATAGGTGCCGGCGCTACCAGTCACTGTGAAATGGAATTCTTCCCGAGATGCATTTCCACAAGGGAAGAGTGCCACATAGACTACTCCGTCCACTTTCTCATTCACAAGGGTGACGGTGAGGGGAATTGTCCACGTGTTTGGGGCTGCGGGATTAGCAACCACACTTGACGCATTGTCGAAAGGATTTACTGTGCCGGATAGAGGATATTTATAATTTCCATAGCCGATAGTCAGTTCCTTTACGGGAATATCGGCATTGGTATCCTTGTCCTTGAATGTGAACTTACATACCGCGAGCAGCGACTTCGTCGAAGCAATTGTAGCATTTGCCGTATTATCAGTTACCGAAGTGATCTCTCCTACGCCGTAAATATAATGATAATTATTAGCAACATCTTCAAGTGTACCTTTCTGGCCGCTCAAGTTGATAGCAAAGGTTCCCCTGTCACTGCCTGAAGTAAAAGGATCAGTGGCGGGATAGAATAGCGCTATCTTTTCACCTTGATCGCATTGGACGGTCCCTGTAAACGTAGATTTTGTCGCTTCCTTAGAAGAGATAAGCGTACCGAAATGCATAACAGTGCTATTATATGAACTTAAGTTAAAGTACGTTGCTTCATCACCCGCGCTCCAGGTAGCACCCAGCGAAGTGGTGTTATCTGTTAGCATAGCCCTTGTGATGGGCACGTCGGTAATGGTTAACTGGCGCAACTTGCGGCCGTCGGTGGGCTGTTCGGTACTTTCCGACTCGTTATCATCGGATGAACAGGATGTCAGTACTGCGGAAAAAGCCCCAAGGAAAACCATTCCTATAAAAGCGGTCTTGAAATATTTAATATGCATAGTCCTTTAGTTTTCATTTATTTGTTTAAAACCTCCTTCTGTGTCTTCATCATATTCATATCCCGACATCGTGGCTTGAACTCCGTCACTTCCCGCAAGTAAATGCTGTCCTCCTTTTATCAGGATGACCTTTGTCGTTGGTTTTAGATACTTAGTTATCATGTTGCGTTTACAAAAGTTGAGTTAATAAAATATACATTTCCGCTACAAAGATACAACTTTTTTTTTAAAAAACAAAATTGAAACATATAAAAGTTGTTGAAATTCTCAATCTCTCAATTTTAAACGGTGGGGCTCAACCCCAACCGTTTACCGCTCTTGCGCGGGTTGCTCGACTTGTCCTGTCGCAGATAGTACTGATAAGGAATCTTTTTTGTTGCCATAATTACTTTGAATTTTTAGTTAAACATCGGTTTTTTGCTCTTTGTCGCCCTCCCGGTAGGTCGGTCATCTTGTGCCACATCGGCGGCCGTCTTGTGCCACATCGGAGCTCATCTTGTGCCACATCGTTGCTGACCTTCTAACATCTCCCTTCGTTCCGGACCGTCGGCAGGTGTATCGGTTGATTGACAGTGCGAAGGTACGAATAAAATAGGAGGTAAGCAAATTAAAAAGCAAAAAAGACACGCAAAAAAGCACGCACGCTTAACAAGTGTTTTGTAGGCTTTTTTGACAGTTCGCAATATGCCTTTTTGATACAGTTATACAGTATACAGTTTTCTCAGCTGCACTGAAAAAATTGACCATAATTTTTTATTATATATATAATATATATATTATATATATAATAACTTATATTTGTAAAATAATCGGAAACCTCTTTATGTCTTTGCTCCTTGAATCAAGAGCCAATAATGAGCTCCCTAAAAAAACTGTATACTGTATACTGTATCCGAAAAAAATAATCTCTTAAAACCTTAGGGTGACACGGGACAGTTTCCCTTGTCACACACAGGATCGGGAGCCGAGGATTTTCCGCCTCGGCTCATTTTTTTCGTAAAAATTACTTCAATATTCAGAAATATTATTATCTTTGCCCCCGTATATATAAACTAAGACGATAATGTTCGAACATATCACTCTGGATATCATCCTGCTGTTGATGCTGTATGCCGTGGGGGCTACGGTGTCGGCGGTGGCTTGTGTGTATCTTTTGCTGCGCAGGGGCAACGCCTTTACGCGGCGCATATCTACGCCCAAACGACTGCGCCGGTGGACGGCTGCGTTCTTCGGAATCTTGACGGCAGGGCATCTGTGGTACCTGCCGGGAACCATGATGGCCGATGGCGATGCGGCTGCGCTGTGGATGCTCATCGGCGCGCTGCTCGACTGCATGCTCACCATGCCCCTGGCGCTCGTGGTGATGCTCTGCATGCTGCAAGACCGCAAAAGGCCGCTCTGGATAGCGTGGCTCATCACGGCGCCGCTCATCATCCTCTCGGCCGTTAGCGTGGGCATGCGCAGCTACGCGCTGGTGCAGTGGATGCAGGGCTACTTCCTGCTGATGGCCGTGGGCTTCACGGCGTATATGGTGCGCGCCGTGCGGCAGTACGGCCGCTGGCTGCGCGACAACTATGCCGACCTGGAGCACAAGGAGGTGTGGAAGAGCCTGCTGGTATTGGCGGTCATCATGCTGCTGTTCTGCTATTACGTGGTGGGCTACGGCAGCATCACCTACGAGTTCATCATCCAGCTGTGCGGCATCGCGCTCGTGGCCTATCTGCTGTGGCGTGTGGAGACGCTGCAGGACCTGAGCGTCTCACAATCTCCGTCGTCCGAAACCATCTCCGATGCCACCTATGAGCAGATCGGTGCCTTGCTCAAGCAGCAGTGTGAGGACACGCAGCTCTTCCTGCAGCACGACCTGACGCTCTCGCATCTGGCGCGTGCCCTGGGCACCAACCGCACCTACCTCGGCATGTATTTCTCGCGTCAGGGCACCACCTACAACAGCTATATCAACGATCTGCGCATCGACTGTTTCGTTCGTCTCGTCCGTGAGGCCAACGCTGCCCAGCGTCCCTTCACCGCCCAGGAGCTGGCCGCCCAGAGCGGCTACCGCAGCTACCGCACCTTCAGTGTCGCCTTCAGGCAGCGCAAGGGCCAAAGCGTCACGGCGTGGATGAACGAAGAGGGGAGCGCATAAGAGCGCCCCTTCGTTCAGTTCTCGGCACTTAAGTTCAGTTCTCGGCACTTAAGTTCAGTTCTCGGCACTTAAGTGCTGAGCACAGAACGAACAAAAAAAGAAGAAACCAAAAACGAAAAACAACAATGATAAAGGCCCCTGTCAAGCACAACCGCCTGCGGCGGATGGAGAAGCACGACTACACTTCGTCCTGCATCTATCTGATCACGGTGACGACGGAAGGCCGCCAGCGCCTTCTTGGTACGCTGGTGGGCGACAGTGCGGCTACTGCCGCCATCGAGCCGACGCCGCTGGGCACCTATGTCGCGGAGGCCTTCCGCCAGACGGCTGTCGAGACGACGAAGAAGACCGGCTGCCGCGTTCAGGTGCTCCATTATCAGATCATGCCCGACCATTTCCACGGCATCCTCTATGTCCGCGACACCCTCCCTGCCAACTACGCCCTGGGTAAAATCGTCGCCGCCTGGAAGAGCGCCTGCACCCACGCCTTTTGGGCTTCGTTGAGTGCTCCACACTTAAGTGCGGAGAACGGGACGAAGGACTTAAGTGCTTCGTCAAGTTTTCGAAACTTAAGTTCCGAGAACAGAACAGCCCTTTTCTCCCGCGGCTTCAACGACCGCATCCTGTTCCGCAGGGGCCAACTGAAAACTTGGGTGGCCTATCTCGATGACAACCCGCGGCGCCTCTGGCTCAAGTGGCATTTCCCTGACCGCCTGCGCAAGGTCTATGACTTCACCGCAGGCCAGAAGGGCCACCGCTATACCGCCGTCGGCAACACGTTCCTCGTCACCTATCCCGAGCGCCTCCAGGTGCGCTGCCATCGCAACCTGACAGCGGAGCAGATACAGCAGGAGGTAGAGAAATACCTGAGAGAAGCCCACCGCGGTACGGTGCTCGTCTCGCCGTTTATCTCGCCGGCAGAGAAGGCCGTGTTTGAGGCCTGCTATCGGGAAAGGCTCCCCATGATACATATCGTCAGCCGCGGTCTGGACGGCAAATTCAACTACCCCTCCGGCAGAGACCTGTCGGGCTGCTCCGATGGTTTCCTGTTGGTGCTGGCCCCCTATGCCGACTATAGCGCCGAGACCGCTGCCGCCCGCATCACCCGCGCGCAATGCCTCGACATGAACGCCTACGCCGCCGACCTGGCTACCGTCACGCTAGCGTAGCCTTCGCTCCCTTCGTTCTGTTCTCGAAACTTAAGTTCAGTTCTCGGCACTTAAGTGCTGAGCACAGGACGAAGCACCCCCCCCCATTTCTCGATGAAATGGGGGATTTTTGATGCTGGGACGAAAAGTACAGGGGAGCGGGGAAGTGGAAGAATTTACAAAAATGTGGAAGAATTTACAAAAAATGCATCCGAGGGCGTTTTGCTCTTGCAGGAATGGACGAAATTTTGTATATTTGCCTTGTCTTTTTCAACCTAAGACAATAAGAAAGTGTGCAAAATGATGATACTATGATGGAGACAAAAACAATAAAAACACCACGCATGATGTCTGAAGAAAAACGAAAACGCAACAGCGTTGTCTGCCCCAAATGCGGACAGAGGACGTCGTTTAACTTGATCAATGACGCCATCGACGAGGAGGGCGAGTTCTACTGCTGCCAGCACTGCGGCTGGCCCTTCCATTACAAATAAGGCAACAACAACAACGAAATATCATATTAATTAACTCTTTAAAACTTAAAATTATGAGAAAAAACAAATTATTACTTCTGCTCGCGCTGCTCTTGACGGCGGCGACGGGCGCGTGGGCCGACGAGACGCTGCTCTTAACGATTGAGAGCAGAGATTACAAGACCTTCAAGAGCGGGAGCAAGACCTTCGACGACAAGGTCACCGTCACCTTCAGTAACTCGGTTCAAAACGACGGCGACAACTGGGGATGGTATGCAAATTCTTCAGCATCGCTGCTGACCGTGGCTGGAATCAATGGCTACACCATCACCAGCTGCAAGTTCTACGTCGAAATTAACGGCGACGCAATGACTGGCTACACCATTAAGGGAGAGAGCCCCTCGGTCTATCTCAATAATCTAAATGTCTACACCGATAATAGCCAATCAGTGAAGATAGGCAAAAACGGCGTTACGAAGATTGAGGTCTACGAGGCAGCCGCCCCTGCTGGCTACACCGTTTCTCTGAAGGACGGCGTGAAGGATGCCGACAAGTGGACCATCACTCCAACAGAGGCTACCACCACCGGCGTGGCTGAGAACACTGAGGTGACGCTGAAGTACAACGGACGACTGAAGGTGAAGAGCGTGACGGCTACAAGCGACGCGGCACCGGCGGCGAAGCCCGCGGCTACGGTGACGACGGCGCCGACGGGTGCGGCGATTGTTGGCGTTGGCAAGACCACGGCGCTGGTTAGCGGTGGCGTGGCCGACGGCGGCACGCTCTGGTATGCAGTGACCACGACGAACACGAAGCCTACCTCGACGGCTGGCTTCAGCGACGCGGTGCCCACGGCTGAGACCATCACCGCCAGTGGCACGGTATATGTTTGGTATTACGTGAAGGCCGACGACACGCACTCCGACAGCGAGATTGCGGCTACGGCCATTGAGGTTCCCGTGGCCGACATCGTATGGGACGTTAC